>OCTW011614638.1_pt1 | contig 96989 bp, 163 predicted proteins | sample 1539671 | NCBI WGS metagenome assembly OCTW01 (sample SAMN02144230, study PRJEB22623) | gut metagenome | biome: sheep rumen | host: Ovis aries | place: New Zealand | reverse complement strand
CACCTGCAACCGCTTCGCCAGCCGGCACAGCCACTTCATGAACTCGCGCTTTGTCCGCTCGAACCCGCGATCCCGCAGGTTGCCGTCCAGTGTCAGCATGTACAGGCTCTGCGTCTCGAGCCACCCATTCTTCTGCGACTTGTTCCCGTACATGTCCCGCAGGTTATTGGTCGCAAGACCAAACTCGTCAAGCGAGCTGGAAGAATTGTGGCCGGCCTCCTGCGTTATATACACGTTCATGTCGCCCTCGGATCCCGTCACCCGCGGCAGATGATCCAGCACCGTCTCGAGAATATACCGTATCTCAGCCTGCGTACGGCCGCGTACGTCCACCTCAATCGTCCCCATCACATGCGTCCACCAGCTCATACTTTCCCTCCAACGCCCTGATCTCGGCCGCCTCCCGTGCGCCCACATACTCCGCCAGCTTGTCACCCAGCATCGCCGCCATCCCCGCCGCGTAATACGGTAGGATGTTCTCCCAGTCCACCTTCTCGCCTATCTCGTAGTTCGCCACAAAGTCGTCCGGGTCCAGCACCTGCCGCATGATCGTCCCGGGCAGGTAGGTGTTCGGCGCGGACGTCCACAGCCCGTTCGCCAGCTTCTGCGACCGCCCGTACTTCATGGTCACCACGCGATCCGTCCACAACCGCTTCAGCCGCGTACCAACCGTCTTTTTGTGCATGCCAAGACTCCGCGCCATCAGATCCTGCGAGGAGTTGTCCCGCCCGAAGACCTTGAAGACCATCACCATCCGGAAAAGAAGCCGCCGGTCATTCTTCGTCTTGCCGTTCAGGATGAAGTTCAGGTCGGCGCTGTTGATCACAATCGTCTTCGCCGCATGGGCCTTGGCCTCAATGCCGCCTGCCCACTTCGCAATCTCCGCATTGTCCGCCGCAATCTCCTCGTCCGTGCTGTCAATCAGGTCCCGATCCTGCCGCGCCACCCAATCCGTCAGCGCCGCCCGGATCTCGACCTCGCCCATCCCGCAGTTCCGAAGATAGACCGCAATCTTGACTGAGGTATTGTGCCGTGTATTCCGGTGTGTTAATATTGGAAGACTGTGCTCGTCCACGCTTATTTCGCTCTGCCGCACCGTGTAATCCACATGATGATCGGCCTTTGGTGGAGGAACCGCCGCGAGTATCTCGTCCAGGCGCTCCCGCGGCACCTGCTCAATCTCGAAGATGTAAAGCTCGCTATCGATGGGCTTGAGCGTCTCCTGACTGCAATACCACGACCAGACGCCGGTCTTGTAATGCTTGCTCAGTGGAAGCCGGATCGGCTGTGTCGGCGTCGGCCGGAACTCCACCTTCTCCTGGTTGAAGCCGCCGCGCTCTATCACGATGTTGTACAGCTTCGCAATCGATTCGTTCGCCACCACCTTGTCAAAGAAGATCTCGACGTGATAGCCCTTGCCGCCCGAGATCGATATGTAGATCCGCTCGCGATCAAAGCCGAGATCAACAAGTACGTCGATTAGCTTGCGCACCACGCCCTCGTCGTTTACATCCACATCGAAGCAGATGAACTTGGACGACTTCTGACTACAGAATACCGCCACGTTATAGATCCCGCGCAGGTGATTGTGGATCTTCTTCATGTTCAGCCGCTGTGGTTCGCCGCTCTCCTGCTTTGGTTCCCAGATGACGCCGTCACGGCATAATTTCATGTGCGAAACATTGTTCACGTAGAGCGCCCAGATTTTGCTCGCGACATTGTAGCTAACCGTAGGCATTTCAAGGCCTCCATTCATTTTTGCGATACTTAGATAAAAGGAATTTTTATAAGAGCCGGGGAGACTAGTGTTTTCAACGGTTCCAGAGGTTGAAAACAAGGGTCCAAAAAAATCTCAAGCTCATGACGAAAGTCTCCGTCGGTAGTTATAAGGAACATAAAAATCGAAGATGTGCACTGCCGCGAAAATAAAGATTAAATTTAAAATTACACAATGAATATAAAGGGCGATCTTAATATTGGAATCGCAGCCACACCTGGCGGCGCGGTTATCATTAGCCTGCGCGGCAAGGATGCCGCCGTCTATCTTCCCGAAGGGGCTGTGATTTTGAGTATATATAGCTGAAGCCTTTTTGTACGGCATAATAAAAAGCCCCAGGCTGATCCTGCGGCCATTATACGGGGTGCCTAGACGGCATCGACATGCGCGAGAAGTGTTTAAAAGTGAAATGAGTTTAAAAATATTTGTTGATATTTGTGCGGTATTTGTCGAAATTGGGACGAAATACAGAAAATTTTATCGAAGTTTGGAGAAGATAGGCATAGGGCTTGGGGCTATTCTGACACTGTGTCAAAACGTAAAGAGGGAACAAAACATGATATTTTGTTGCCTGTTAGCCAGGGCTTACATCGTGAAAAGCCTTATTTTTCAACGCTTTTTGCGTTTTATGCTTTTTGATCAATTATCTGTTTACCCATTATTTACTAAACATAACCAAACTTCTTTACTATTTTTAGTAAATTGTTTAGTTATCTCGTTAACTTAAATTACTTCTCTGTTAACCTCTTTGTAAACTTTACATTAATGCCTTTTGTTAACCCTTTTACCTATCGTTTTAGTTGGTTAGTTAACGATTCAATTTGTTAACTTAAATTCTATTCGTTTAAGTTTTTTGTTAACTTACTATCTTTGACTATTCCCATAACAATTCACAAGATAAATTATTACAATTTGTAATAAATTTATTTCATTCTGTTAACCGGAATTCCTCTGCCAGAGCGTTAATTGATATCCATTAATGAACAATTTCCCCGCTTTCAAATTTTATGCAGTCTTACAAATTGAATTTTCATTCAATGTGCTTTCAAGCCTTATTTTTCAAGGCTTGCAGCGTTTCTGTTTTTGCTTTTACAAGTTAAAGTTTTTACCATATTCGACAAATTTAAATGCATAAAATTCACCGGATAATGCATAAAATGAAAAATCATGCATTCATTCCCTGTTTTTCGTCTGTTTTCGTCGGGGCTTTTCATACCCCCGAAAAAGTGTTACATTTATGTTAAATCATAATATATTTGTGTATTTTATCATTTGTGAACAATATTTTTGTTTCATGCAATTTCCTATTCATCCTATAGGTTAATTCCCTTTAATTCCTATTCGCCTAGTATGTAATAGGTTAAATATTGCTCTGTTTCGCCTGATCAATCAATTACCTATTCACATAGTATGTTATTCCTGTGGATAACTTGCATTTTAACCATTTTTTACATGTGGATAACTCTGTGGATAAAAATATTTTCCCCTGTGGATATCTCTAAAGTTATCCACCGACGTCTTTATTTTTCAAGGCTTTCAAGTCATTTTTCGCAGTTTTTTTCCGTTTATTGTCTCATGTAATTAAAATATGAATCAATTATTAAATTCAAAAACATAAATCCTTATTTTTCAATGGTTTTATAGTTAACAATTACGTAATATGGCTTTATCCTGTGGAAAACTCTGTAGCTATTGATTTGTAAGGCTTTTAGCCTGTTTTTTACTGATTTTTCAAATTGCTTCCCAAAATCTTGTCAATAAAGATTCTGTTAAATATTGTTAATTCTATCTGTATTCATAATTTTATCAAAATCGCTTGAAGCGATTGATATACAAGCGTTTTTCTGGCTTTGTAAATTATTACGAAAATATTAATTTTATTACATATTTTAGGCTCATTTTTCGAATTTTTCATATTACAAAAATATTTCAATTGTTACAACAAAACCAGCCAGGCCTTGAAATTCAACGATATTTTGTTACAAAAGCCACAATTTTACTGATTGTTAAAAATATAACGCTTCATTATATCGCGCAAAAGGCAGTCGATATCGACTGTGGTATACTGCAGATGGTTCCATTGTTACTGTTTCCCCCGGTCGGTGGTGAATGCCCCCGGCCCCCACAAGCCCCATAGAATGCGGGGGTACTTCCCCCGGAAACGAGAACAGCGGTTCTTGTGGGTAGACTCTTCCCCGGTGAATGCCGGGGTACCCCGAACCTTGAAAACAGCATATTGAATCGGTTTTTCCGGTGTAAACCATAGGCCCCTATGGTTTTAGCAAGGCCTAACAAGCCCCCCGGATTTACCATTAGTCGCTCGCAATCGGGGAAACACTTTCCCCGCCTGTTCCCTACGGGGGCAGGATTTAAAATGAATTGAGGTACAACAAAATGACAGCTAACATTCGTAACGCTTTTGATACTTTCCGGAAGACTCTTACCGTATCCGATAAGAAAGAGCTTGAAAAAGAAGTGAATTCTTTCAATTCGGACGCAAGGCTTGCCAAAGCTAAAGAGCTTTCCGGCGGGGAAAAGCTCTTTTCAAAGTTTGTGGCCCCCGGTGCAGATATCACCTATAAGGGCTACAAACTTGAAGTAAAGGAAGAAAACTACACTTTGAGTGAAAACTTTTCTTTCACTCTTTCCCCCGTTTTCTTTGTTGAAAACAGCATGACAAAAGCGCAATACGACAAGCTCGCTAAAACCTATAACTCCCTCCGGAAAGCAATGTCCGCATATATGAATGGTTTTATCGATGAAACACAGGATGAAAAAGCACCCTCAATAAAAGCCCTCAAAGCTAGCATGGAAAAAGCCTTTAATGATTTAGGTTTTGCGGGGCATGTTTCTAGTAAAGCAATCCGGCTTTTCATGATTGACAATGCCAAAGCAAACAACAAAAAAACGGCCCTCCGCACTTTCAAATTTGCTGATTTGATCATTGTTCTGTACAATATCCACCTGTTTAACTTGAATACCCCCGCCCCGGAAAACAAGTGATAATGCCCCGCAAAAGCCCCCCGCCCCGGGGGCTTTTTTTACATTGCCAAACTTTCACAAAGTAAAGCGTGAAAGTATTCCCGCCCCGGGGATATCCCCTGCCCCCATGCCCCCCCCGGGGGGGGTATCCATTCCCCTGCATGCCCCCGGGGTATCCCATGCCCCCGGAAGGGGTATGCTTTCCCCTTGCCATGCCTTGCCCCCATTCCCTGCCCCGGAATACCACAAGCCCACACAAGGGCCATTCTACACCCTTCCCGGGCGCGAGACAAGGGGACGGCCGGGGCAAGCCCTGTACAAGGGCGGGGCAGGGCTTGCGCTACGGGGCTGGGCGGGTGTAAAATAACCCCATCCACACACGCACATGCTAGGAGGGGTTTACCATGGGATTCAACAAACAAGAATACGACAAAGCGTCAACACAGATTCTCGTAAAATTCTCAGGCGATGACCCTGTTGTCCATGCCCTGTCTATCATGCGCTCAAAAACAGGGGAACCAAATACAATCTATCTCAAAAAAGCCCTAGTTGAAAAACTCCAGAAAGACGGTTTTCTATCGCCCGATAGACAGATAGTTATCAAAGGTGCCGGTAGGCGTACGGCTTTACAAAGAATCAGATATTCAGGGTACGCCTACGAAGATTCCAAAGAACACGACAAGTAAGTAATTGAATAACCCCCGTTACCAATATACCCGGCTTCGTCATCCGGGTATATTTTAATTCTCCCGAAACACGGTAAATCCGGCTACCGCTATGCCTGGCGCTGGCGGTTTCTGAGACAAGCGTGTTTGCTATGCCCTTCTTTTCACAACATCAAAACAGTTTTCAACCCCCTCAACCCATTGTAATTCAACATCATTCAACAGAAAGGCGGTAAGTATTTCTATGAAAACTTTCAATTTGTATGATTCCACGGGCGCATGGGTTACCTGTGTCCGGGCAAGATCGGTAACCAGCGCATGCGCTATGCTCAATATTCCCCGTCTCGGTGACTTCCTGTTCAAGTGGTTAGCCCCGAATAACAAAGAACAATCCCGCCGGGTGTCAATTTCCGGATACAAGGCGGTTCTTCAATAACCTCCGTCGGCGGTTCATGATATAACATCACGGTCTTTCACGGCCCACACCACAAGCAAGGGACGGTTCTGCTCATGTATCAAACAAGTTATTTATCCTTCCGTGAGAAGGCGGTGGACGCTCTGGGCAAGGGTTTTATCATGGTTCTGTTCACCGCCGTTCTCTGTATTACCTTCGTGATTGCCCCGTACTTATAACCTCCGGGGCTGACGGTTATTTGATCAACCTTGAGACGGTCAATCAAATACACTTCCTGTGAAAGTCATATAATCGCAAACTAATGCGGAATTTCTTATAATCGCAAAACGTATGCCGGAAAATCATATAATCGCAAATCCTGGAAAATCATATAATCGCAAAATTCATATGTCGGAATTTTCAGAAGGGAGATTCAAGAATGGAGTATGTCGGAAAACACGAGCGTGCCGGAAAAATCGTACCGCACAATGCGGAATATAAGGCGAAGCACGTATCCGCAGAAATAATCATTGCGGAGATTGAGGAATTCTTTGCGGAGCTTGAATTGAGTGCGGAAGAATTGGCCACGGCTGCGGGAATTCTTGCGGAGAATGCCCGGAAGATTGCGGAGATTGGCCGGAAAATCCGCCTGCGGAAATTCATCATTGCGGAAAATTATCACTCGGAGGTGCTGAATGAAATCTATAAAACAGCTTAAGAAGGGCGAGCTGTTCCGCCTGTCGGAATCCCCGAATGGCCGTGTCTATATCCGTGGAGAATACGACCGCTCATTGCGGAAATACATGTGCGGAGTCTGGGATGATATCAGCGAAACCCGGCTCTTCAAGGGCGACAAGCTCGTCTATACGGAATTTGTCTTCTAATGCGGAGGTTGGAATCATGGCGGAAATTCTGAAGAAAATTGATCTGCTCAATATTGAGTATGACTTCAAGGCGATATCTGATGCGGAATATAACCGCAAGTTGGACGAATTGATCAGGAAAATTGAGGAGGTACGGAAATGAATTGGCGCAAGTTTAAATTTACAGGAGATTATGTAATTCTCGTAACCATTACGGAGTTTTCCTCCACGCCGAGCGGAAAATCATGGCGGAAAACGCCGGTGAGCGTGTCCCGGAAAGTTGTCAGCCCTGAGTGGTACACGAATTATATCACGGCTATTCCCTTCTTCAACAACTTCGATCATGGCGCATATTGCAGAGCCAAGCAGGGATATACACGTGCCGGATATTTGCCCACGGAGGTTGTGACTGTAAGCCCCGGCAGGGAGCGGAAAATCGTTGCGGAGTTTGACTTCCTTTCCCGGTCGGAGCTGGAGGAAAAAGCCGGATGGCGGGAGCGGGAGGTTCTGAGCATGACCAACCGGTTTGGTCTGGAGATTTACAACGACTGGAACGGCGGTCGGCCAATCTACGGCCGGAGGATTGAGTTTCACACGGACGATGCTGGAGTTACGGCGTCCGCAACATGGGACACCGGCCTGAGGAGGTGGGTTGACTGATGAAGCGCAAGGAATTGATTCACCACGTCAAGGTTGACAAGCGCGGAATTACGATCTTCGGAACCATGGAATACCTGCGGGTTACGGGAATTTCGGAAGTCACATATAACCGGTGCGGAAGACGGAGAGCGGAATATCTCTTCCTCACCCATTACGGAATCTGTCGGGAGGTTGTTGCAAAATGACGGAATATCAGGAAAAGGCTCTAACCTTTGCGGAAAATCACGGAATCATTGAGTACGATGTGAACGGCCACCTGATGGAATACCTGAGCTTCTATGGTCAGGATGAAGGCTGGTGGTATGTGGTGGTCGATCTGGAGTCCATGAGGGAAATTCACCGGGCACAGGCCTTCCCGTGGCTGGGCTTTGTGCCGTACTGGCTGAAGGCTCCAAACGGCGGTCTTCGTTACAACTACATGGAGGGATGAGCAATGATGTACAGCCTTAGCCTTGCATACGGGAAAGGCCGACCGCTGAAGGTGGATGCGACATCGCCGGAGATGGCTTATAGAGCAACGGCCTGCTGGTTCAAGCCGGAATCCTGGGTGTATGTGTGGGATAGCTTCGGGAACGTTCAGAAGTTTTGCCGGAAGCTCGACAGGCACGGCAATCTTGTAAAAATCATATCGGAGGAATGAGCAATGCGGAAATTCAAGGTTACATGTTCTAGCTGCGGCTATACGGAAAACGTGATGCTGACAAATGAAAAGGCCGACAAGCTTCCCAACTATCGGGAATTCGGAACGATTCAGGAGTTTCTGCCGGAGGTTCCGTCATGGATACGGAGCGGATTGACGACCGGCTTCAGCATCTGCCCGGTGTGCTATGGTGCGGAGTGGGTGCGGACAAAGCACGACATGACCATTCCCGGCTGGGGATTCATTCCGCAGGGTACGGAATTCAAGATCAGCAAGGCGAACACACGTTTTGTCTATGCGGAGCTGAAGCCCCATGTGATTCTAAAGCTTGCACGGAAGGGAGATTGCGAGATCATCGGTTAAAATTTTATGTCGGAAATCTGAAGCCTACATTTTCCCAGTATGAATGATAGCACAAGAGGAGGAGAAAATCAATGAAGAAGTCTGCAAACTGCGCCACCCTTGAGAGCCTGAAGAAAATCATCACCCTGCTGAAGGAGTGGATTGAATTCTGGTGGCGTCCGGAAAATGACCCGGAAGCGAACATCGTGGAGAAGGGAAATCACAAGACCGGCACGAGCATTCCGGTGTTCAATCTGCCGATGTTGTTGACCTGCGGAAACTGCGGAGCATGCAGGCGGTGGTGCTACGTGATCAAGTCCTACCTGAGTAAGTACGGAAATTTCATGCCGGGTGCAAAGGGAGTCGCTAAGAGTGTCACCCGGAATATGGTCGCAATCCAGCGGAAGGGAACCAAGTACTTCATCGAGCGGATGACCAAACAGATTGTCAAGACCGGATGCACGTTCTTCCGTTGCCATGCGCAAGGCGACTTTGACCTGATCATCCCCGGCGAAGAGAAAGAAGCTTATTTCAAGGCTTGGGTACAGATTGCGAAAAATGTTCACGAGCTGACCGGAAAAACAATCACGCTGGCCTTTACCAAAGAGTTTGAGACCATGATCAAACTCATTGCGGAAGGAATTCTCCCCAACAATCCCAAGGACATTGCGGAATTTCCGCTCCAGATCATCCTGTCCGAGTGGGCGGACGAGCTGAAGGCTCCGGAAGAGCTGATCGCCATGGGTTATCACACGAGCCGTGCGGTGTATGACGTGAAGGATGTGCGGCCAGATGAATTCCTGTGCCCCGGCAACTGCGAAGAGTGCGGAATGTGCTGGAGACTGAACAGCCTGACGGAAATTCGCGGAACCGCATTCGAGGTGCACTAATCACTGTGGAATGTTCCTGAAATATATGAGGAGGTGCGAACCATGACGAGATTCAATGATCTCCCCCTGTGTGGGGAGTATGAGGTGCGGAAATTCAGGACGGGTGAAGTCATCTTCACCCACAAACTGACCGATGACGGGGACTATCCCTTCGATCTTGCTAGCGCAATTGTATCCGCAGTATATGCGGAGAATGACAAGATCATTGTGGAGGTGGGCTTTTAATGAATAGCTACAAGCTGACTCTGCGGTTCTATAACGGAAATCTGGTGACATACTACATCAAAGCCAAGAATCAGGGCGACGCCTTCAACAAGGCGCACGACTTCATCACACAGTATGACGACTGCTGCGAGATCATCCCGGAGCGTATCAGCCGGAAGTATATGGAGGAGAAAGGCCTTGCCTACTCTGATGAGCAGAAGCTCGTGGAGCAGGCATGGTGCAGAAATCAGGAAGGCATCAAGACCGCACAAATGAATAAGGCCATCAAGAAAGTGATGGAAATCGGGCAAATGACTCGGCCGAATTCAACGTTCTATATTCGGTATATCCGCATGACGGAAGAACGGCTGCAGGAATTCAGCGACTGGGACATGAAGCGGTTCCACTTCCATGTCCGAGATGAGTACATCACGGTCTCCAATGGCGAGGAGCATTTGCTCTACTGCCTGAATGTCTCCGGAAATTCCGTGATGCAGAGCATTGCGGAGCTGACCAACCTGCTTGCCGGAAAGGGGTGGTGATAATGGCAAAAATCATCGTTCAGATCACGGACGAGACGGTCAAGAACAATGTGGAGGATACCATCAAGGAATGCACAGAGGAGGGCTGGATAGATATTCCGCAGGCTGAGATGGCGGAGTTTGTGCAGGAATGTGTGGATGAGATTGTTGAAGCCTGCGAATTCCATGAGAGAGACCGGCAACACTACGACATCGATTATGAGGATATCGTGTTAGACCTCGCTCACACTTACGGCTGGTGCCTTGACCCGCTGAATTGAGAGGAGAAAGACAATGATTGCCTTCAAGCTGTGCAGGAAATACAAGGACGGCACCTATGGTCCCCTGTATGTCGGAACCGGCGACCGCTGGAATCTTGGGGCATGGGTTTATGCCTACCCCGGAGAACGGAATGCGGACGGCAAGGTTATCTCGAAGCTCGGCGGTCTCGCCTATCGCCCCGGCCTTCACCTGACGGAGGTTCCGTACGCTCCGCATATCGGCAAGAAGAATAAGGCCGGAAAGATTGTCGCCATGCACGACAACACGGTCTGGTTGGTGTGCGAATTTGAGGACACCATCGATTATACCGACCTAGCAAGGCGGAACGGAGTCAAGCCGAACGGCAAATTTGACCCCCGCATCGCCTGCCTCGACAGAATTCCGGAAAACGGGTTCTACTGGTACAACACGAACCCGAATGCATACGGAAATTGGTTGATAACCTCGGCAATGAGGCCGATGTATGAGCTGAATGATGAGCAGATTGTGCAAATTTGCAAGATCATGGGCGTTCAGAACCCCTTAGTACACAGAAAGGTGGCGTGAAACATGATTCCTGTAGGAGCACATTTCCGTGGCGGAAAAATTGTGGCGGTAAACAAGGACGGCACGCTGTTCTCCGTCTATTATCCGGATGATCTTGGTTGCAAGGGCCGGATATACGCTCGGATGTCCGATCAGAAGCCCACGGACGAATGGTTGATTGCCTTATTTAAGAACGGAATCCAGACGCAGAATATCGACGGCGTCTGGTACTGCCTGATTGAGCGTGTTCAGGACTATCCGCAAATCTTCAGCCGGATGACATGGTATCGGACGAGCGAAGCAAGCGCATGGAGGGAGAAATAATGAAGAAATTCCTGATGATTCTGGTGGTTCTGATTCTGACTGCAAGTGCCGGTGCGGAAACCTATCCGGAGACCGCAAAGGTGGTCGATGTTGACTATGCCACGGACTTGGTGACCGTGGAAACCTACACCGGATTCACATTCGTCTTCGAAGGCTGCGAGGATTGGTTGGAAGGTGACGGCGTGTCCCTTCTGATGGATGACAACGGCACGGAATTCATCGTGGATGACGCAATCCTGAAGGCTGAATACACGGCCTGGACGCTGAGGAAATGAGGAGGTAAGGCAATGGACGGAAATCACATGATGGAGATTGTGCAGAACCTGATCGAGTACGTGCTGTGCAACACGAAGTTCGACAAGGGATATGTGCGGGAACGTCTTGCCGAGATGGGCTGGACGGATTCCGATCTGGAATACTTCGGAGCGACTTGGATGTTCGAGGAGGATGTGCAATGAACAAGCTGAAGGATTTCGTACACACCGGTGAGTTTGGAATCATCGATCAGCATACACACCAGTATAAGGAGACACTCCCCTATCAGGAAGCCGTTGAGAAGTACGGTGAGCGTGATGTGTACGGCTCCTACACGGCAGGCTGGAGTGAGCTTCCGAACGGATGCGGAGAAGGGCCTTCATTCAAGACGGATGTATGGATTATGACGGAGGAGGAATAACAATGGCGAAAATTCATGTCCGGCTTAGTGTGGAAATTGAAGTGACCGACGAGCAGATGGAGAAGCTGGTCGGGATGTCACAGCATGGCGAGGAATTCTATGATGTGGACGTGATTCACGTTTCGGAATTCATCGACATGACCAAGAACAAGGTATGCGATTGGGATTTCGGAGGATATATCCCCAGCAGTTGGTTGGAATACGACTATGTGGACTGGAAGGAGGAGCGGAAATGAAGATCTACCATGTGGAACGGAACCGTGACCTCCCGCTGAAGAAGCAGATTGATGAATTGGAGAAGAAGCACAGTAACTTCAAGTATCTGCACACTTACATGAACGGAATCCACTTCATGGCGGACACCAAGTTCGACCAATTCCTGTCGGAACTGCATGCCTGCAAGACGGAGGATGAGTTGGAGAAGGTGACCAACGAGCTGAGGGAGAGTGAGGAGCTGACAGATCAGGAAAAAGAGATGCTCGATGCTGAATCCTACTGCATCTATGACGGAATGCAGGCGACATCTTACAGAGAAAGCTGGTGATCACATGCAGGAAATTTATGATGAGCTGTGCGCTGCGTTGACCGATTATGAACAGGCAAATGAACCCGACAGCCTGGAGCTGTACAGCCGGGTGGTTGATGTTGCGAACAAGATTGCCGAGATGCTGAATTGAAAGGAGCGAAAACAATGGAAGAAATGATCACGATGTCTGTATTTGCAGACACGACTCATCAGTATACCGAAGAGGAGATCGAGAAGGACAACATTGCGGAAATCGAACTCCCCCGCCGGATTGTGTGGGACTTCTACAAGGCAAACGAGAAGCAGTTCATGGCGGTGAGCGGAGCATACTTCGAGATTCCGCCAGCACGGTGCAACTTCCTCGACTGGCTGGCCTCCTACACCTGCACAGACACCGATGAGCTGTTCGACTTCGCTGTGCAGAAGGGATTCACATGGAAGCGCCCCGATGAGCCGGAAACATGGTGCGCAGACTGTGACGGATACGTTGTTGAGTGCTGTTCCAACTGCGGAGCGGAAAATGAAATCCGCTGGGACATCAACAAAGACGGCTTCGAGGCCTACTGCCCGCACTGCGGAGCGAAGATGATGCTGTGCGATGCCTGTGAACATCGGTACGGAGACCGGTACAACGACTGCGACTGGTGTCCGGAGCATGGTTGCCACATGTGCAAGAAAAAGGAGGGCAAAGCGAATGAATAAGCGCAAGATTCTGCACCGGGAATACACGATTGAGTATGAGAGAACAGCCGACCGGACGGAAATTCAGATCAGCCTGCCGAACAATGGCGAGGTGCTGGTCTACGGCGCAGATGAGGACCTGACCCTGCACAATATCTGCGTGGAACTGCTTGCGGATATCGCAACCGGCGACAGCTACTACGAACAGTATGACGGCGAGACCATGGACGGCTTCGTCAACGCCCTGAAGCAGACGATTGAGGAGGAAAGATGATGGAAGAATACCTGTTTATGCTCGAGACCGGCGAGCTGGCCACGGTTACCAAGTACGGCGAGGATGACTACTCCGTATGGATCCACAATGACGGAGATTTGGAGACGGACGGATGCTCTGTGCGGGGAACGCTTGCGGAACTGAAGGAGGAATTCTCATGGCTAAAGATATGAGCCTGACGGTCGGACACATCATTGCAAACCCGAACTTCGACTGCAACTGCAACGTGCTGGTCTTTGAGGATGACGGAGACGAGGAGCCGACCATCTGGGAGGGAGATGGCATGGCCTACGACATACCGGCAGATGTCCTGCTGATGACCGTCACCTACATCTCTATGCGGAACGGATATCTGGCGCTGGGTGCGAACTACAAACCGGAGGATTGAGATGGAAGAGCTGAGAGAGTACTTCGAACTCTGCAAGAAATACTGGATGAGCCGTGGCGACCGGGAAGGAGTCGCCACCAGCAAGGCCTTCTGGTGGGACATGGTGGAGCTTTACACCGTGACCAACACATGGACGCCGGTCAAGGCGCAGTTCGCCATGGAATTCCGTGGCTATGTTCCCGGCAATCCGATCCCGGATGCCAAGATGGTCGAGAAAGGAGCTGTGTAAGATGACGATTACTCGCAATGGTGTGGAAATTCAGCTGACTGAGGAAGAAATCAATCAGGCTCACAAGGAATGGTTCCATCAGTACTGCATCGAGGACATCGACTACTACGCCGAGTGCATTTATGACGGAGAATTCGCCGACAAATACAACCTGACGGAGGAACAGGTTGAGGAGGTCTACCACATGGCTGCGGACGAGTACGGCGAGCACGTCCGGGACTACATGACGGAGGATGAGACCGCCGACTGGAGATACGACACGGTTCATGACTGCATCAACAACGCCCTGAAAGCCATGAAGCTTCAGAAATAAGGAGGAAGAAAACATGGTCAGCATTTACGATTGGAAAGACATCTCCGGCAAGGTTATCACCGAGGAGAACGGCTACGAGTACGAGTTCAACCTGTACGGCGAGGGCAAGAGCAACGCCTTCTTGGTGGCCGTCGCCGAGGAGCTGACGTACTACTCTCTCCAGTGGTTCTTCAATGACGAAAGCCACGGAAAACGGATGCTCGGGCTGGCCAAGTGCCCGGACGGCACTAAGGAGAACTGCCTGCCGGGAATCAAGAAGATCATCCTGTACAAGAACCAGTGCGACAACTGGCAGAAGATCATGGTGCTGTTCGCCAAGGCATACAGCAAGATCGACATCGAGATTCGGGAACGGTAAGGAGGAGGAAGCATGAGCAAGATTATTGATCTGTCCCACATTATGGAAGGCAAGTATGCGGTGGCGCTTGGGAACGGATACCTGTTCGTCACGCCGTCGCTGCATCACGAGTATCCCGGCCTGTACATCGGATATGCGGATCGCATTGACGATGCCGAGCAGGATATCTGCCTCGTAGAGCAGGACATTTCGGACGCAGATTGCGTGAAGGTGTACCTCTGGGAGAATAAGTACCTCCAAGACGCTACTCGAGCTGTGAGCATCGGAAAGTACCACGAGCAGAAGGAGGTGTGAGTCTATGGGCTTTGATGGATACGGAAAGCTCCTGTGGTTAGACCCGCAGGAGTTCTACGCCGGAAGCTGGAGCATCTACGACATCGCCGAAGCAGACGACCAGAACAAATATGTGATTGCCATCAGCGTGGACAAGTGCGAACTGAGATACACGGTTATATGAGAAGGAGGCAGAGCGCATGAATATGTTTTATGATCCCGACTCCCTTGCGAACATTGCGAAGGACACGATCTGCCGGAAGAACCCGTTCCCGCCCCTAGATGGCCTGCCTTCTTCCGCTGATGGATGCAAGTGGGGCCTGACCGACCTGTATGAGGAGGATGAGCGGATCCTCCGTGCCGCCATCAGCGAGCGGAAGACGTTCGATACCGGATGGGTCGGGTGCAAGAAGGAAATCCGTTCCTTCCGTATCATCTCTGACGGGCAGAAGATCACCATCATGGCCTCCGCAGAGATGGATGACTTCAACGACCTGATCTATGATGCCGCGCCGGATGGCACGGAGTTCACTGACGAGCAGTTCGCAATCCTCGCTCAGTTCTGGTGCGACGACCTCGAGATCTGCTCGGAGACGATGTCTGAGCGGACGGTTCCGCTCACCACGTATGAGGATGCGATGTCCATTCTTTCGGAACTTGAGGACGCGAACGACCGTCAGCTGGAAGGCTGGTTCGAAGTCGTCAGGAGCTGGGTTGCAGACGTTCTGGAAAATGCATAAGGAGGAAAACGATATGAGTTACAGCACCATCTACACCATGAAGATCAAGGGAGTCGCCACCAAGGCTGATCTGGAAACCCTGCTGGATGAAATGGAAGAGACCGGCGACCTCGGCATCATGTTTGACTTCGACAAACGGAGCGTGACCTATAATACCCGGTCGCACACCGCAAATGTCTACACATGGGGTGAGTATTGCGGATATGAAGACCCGCAAGTCATCATTCGGGACAAGATCAGCCGGAAGCACCCGGAAATGACATTCGCCATCTATGCCGAGGGCGAAGATTGGGATGACCGCATGGTCTATCTCATTCAGAACGGCGAGCGAGAGGATTTGTACGGCAAACTGAAGTTCACAGCGCCCAAGAAGATTGCCTGGAAGGGCGATCTGACGATTCATGGAGTGTGATTGAGCATGTACAACAGAAAATGGACACCTTCCAAGACGGCCATGCGGAATTTCGCCCAGAAGATGGCGGAGATTGACCTGTTCTGCGCAGAACACGGCATCAGCCAGTCGAGATCGTCCGATTCCTACTACTTCTGGGTCGGCGATCAGGATTACAGAGTCTCGAATCACACGGTGGAGCAGAGTTTCCTGAACAGCCACGGCAGACACCACGCCGGTGGCCGGAACAAGACTACGGTCTACATTCATGCCAGCAAAACACGGATCATTGAGATCTACAACAACCTGCTGGCTGGCAAAAAGCTGAACGGCTTCGGAGAAGTCATTGAAGAAGGAGGAAAATGATGGACGTTTACCAGATTTGCCCGGTGAAAGTTGATGTCACCCGCACTTACACAGTCTACACGCTGATTCCGGTGGATCGCATGAAGGACGAGGAGTACATCACGGACGAAGCCAAGAGGTTGATCATGAGATACGACGATGATGTGCTGACGGAGACCGAAGAGACCCATATGCTTCGGCGTACCGACATAGATATCATCAATATTGGAGGTTGAGAGCCATGAAGAAACTGATCGCCGTCATCCTGATCCTCGCAGCCCTGTTCGGAGCCTACAAATTCGGAGTTCACCGGGCCTTGTACGGCTCCGAGTACTGGATTCTGGAGTGGGAAGCTGACGACAGCAGGTACGACTACAACATCCACATCCTACTGGACGGTCAATGGTATCAGCACGGCATCTATGTCGGCTGATCATTTCTTTTGATTTTCATTTGAACATTTGTTCATTTAAGCAACTCATCAAATCAAATAATTCCGGAGCCTGATGCACAAACCTGACGCAGACGTTCCTTAAACAAGATGAAGGAGGAGTTGCCAATGTTTAAGACCATGAACCCCAGGCTGGAACAGTTCCTGTTCGCCCACCGCATTCGCTTTCATGATCACGTCAAGGTCTGGAATGACGATGCTGGGCGGTACCTGACGGAATGGGTTTACAAGAAGACGCCCGAGCTGATGCGGGTTGTCGAGGAATTCAAGGAGATCCAGAAGAGAAAGGCGGTGGCGTGAATGACTAAGGCCGAACTGATTGAGGAAAACTGGCGCGAACTGGTAAGCGAACTGCGGGAATGCACCGAGTCGGTGTATCGGAGCCACGGCAAGGTTCGTTACGCAATCTATTGTAGCAAGACCGACGGTGTCCGGGTGCTGGAGGATGTGACAGGCGGCGATCTGGACATGAAACAGCCCGGGTACTCGCTGATCACGGTGATCGATCATCCCTACTTCGATCCGTGGGACATGGTGGACGACGAGGAGCGCCCGGAAGACGAGTGGGTGGCCGCAGAACGGGAAGACGAGGTGATCATCCGGCTGATCGACAGCACCAACTGGGAAGAAATGCTCGAGGAGATTCAGGAAAACAGCGTGTTCGATGAGGAGTGATGCGGTTGCCGTTTGGTATTGCGATCTACAGAAACCACGTAATTTCAAGAACCGATGAGATCGATCCTGAGACCGGCAAGAACCTGTACAGAATTGCCGGCCTGAAGGAACCTGCGGAACCGCCGTTCCTGTTCAGCCAGAAGCAATGCTTTGCATATATCCGGCAGGTCGAGCCGTTCAAGCGGAGCATGCGGATTGATCCATACGGTTACCGGTACGGGAAGAGCGGAAGGGGCTTCGCCAAGGCCAACCTGTACCACAGTAAAGAGGAAGCGATTGTTGAGGACAAAGAGGAGGGATTCTTTGCTGTCTGCAATGACTAACGGAGGACGGAGCATGAAGCTTGGAAGCTTGTTCTCAGGCTCCGGCATGTTCGAGCTGGCTGGAGCGCTCACGGGCATCGAGCCTGTGTGGAATGCCGAGGTTGATCCTCATGCCGTGAAGGTAACCGATGTGAGACTTCCCCACTGCAAACAGCTTGGATCTGTAACTGAAGTCAATGGCGCAGACGTCGAGCCTGTTGATATTCTTACCTTCGGGTCCCCTTGTCAGGACCTCTCAATTGCCGGAGCACGAGCGGGAATTCATGATGGAACCCGCTCCATTCTTTTCTTCGAAGCTATTCGAATTGCAAAGGAGATGCGTGATGCAACAGCAAATCAGTTTCCTCGATTTCTCGTTTGGGAAAATGTCGCCAACGCCCTCAATATTAACAAAGGCGCAGACTTCCACGCCGTCCTGCAAGAGTTCGTCTCCATCAACGACCCGTTCTGCGCAGTTCCTAGACCTCCGAAGTGTAAATGGAGTCCATCCGGTTGCATTGTGGGAGACGGTTACAGCGTTGCCTGGCGGACATACGACACCCAATTTTACGGAGCGCCCCAGCGTCGCAAAAGAGTGTACATTGTCTGCGATCTTGGATCAGAACGTGCCGGAGAAATACTATTTAAGCCCGAGGGGAGCCGCGGGAATTATCCGCCGGAGCCACAAGCGGTCGAAACCGCTTCCCGATATCTTGATGTCAGCCCTCGCTGGCGTTGCGCAGAAGGAACAACAGCCGACGGAGTGATCTTCGATGCCCGGGGCAATGGGGACGGCAAGGTCTCCTGCACCATCACCGGCGATCACCAGAACAGGATCACGGACTACACGGCCATCGTGGTTCAGCACTACTTCGACCTCCAGCGGTTCGGCCAGTACGGCACAGGCGGGGTTGCGAGCACGGTACTGAGCCGTGACTACAAATACATCACCGACATCATCGTGGAAGACCAGCCGGAGAACAGAGTCAGGCGGCTGACACCTGCCGAAACCGCACGGCTGCAGGGCTTCCCGGAGGGCTGGCTGGACGGCGTAGGCCTGAGCGACACCGCCAAGTACCGCATCTGCGGCAATGCGGTCAGCCTTCCCTGCGTACTTGATATCATGGGGAGGATTGCGGATGAAGCCTGATCGGGAAATGTGGGCGGACTTCTACAAGTTCTATGCGAAAGCCTGTGAGACACCGCCAAGTACCCCGGCCTGGACGGCACTCGGTTACGAGTCGCAAGCCTTGATCGCCAAGTACGGCGGGAACTGGTTCGTGCGGGATGTGCTCTCGCTGATCCTGAGCTACCGGATGCTGGAGGCCAACCATGATTAATTTCGGTGCACAAAAATAAAAAAATTTCACCAAACCCCCTTTACAACCCTCTTCTCCTCGTGTTATAATCCAGCCATGAGAGGAGGTAACATTTATGGTTCACGAAAATGACAAGCCGGATTTACGAGGCCGACCAACCAAGGGCGAGAACAAGATGACCGTGGAATGCAAGGTCAGGATGGAGCCTGCGATGCACCGAATGCTCCGGATGGCCTGTAAACAATATGCATGTTCGATCTCTGACGGAATCCGGGAGGGGGTTAAGTGGTTCATACACTACGGAATTTTCAAATAGGAGGAATGAAGAGTGGCAGAAACTTTTGTGACGGCAAACATGAAGCTTGAGCAGTTCCTTTTCATCCATGGAATTAACTTTCTCTACTTCCACAAGAACGACGACATGATGACCGAGTGGGTGTACGCAAAGACGCCCGAGCTGGAAGAAACCGTCGAAGAGTTCCGCAGAATCTGGAGCAAGTGACCTAATAAGGAGGAAGAGCCATGTGCAAATACAAGATGATCGCCTTCTACTCTGAGTCCCGGGAAGACAGCGTTCTCCCCTCCACCATCCAGACCGAAGAGGACATGCTGGTGCGCGCCTTCGATACCATGGCGGAACAGTTCGGAGTCCGCATGGAAGACCGCATGATCTCAGGGCTGTCCGGCGAAGTTCTCCAGCGCTGGGTGAACGGCATGAAGAAGGCCGGCCGGAAGCCGACGACCATTAACCTGTACATTGCGGCGATCAATCCATTCCTGCGGTGGGCGCACGTCATGACGGCCGGTGAGGAATGCATCCCCTACCTCAAGCCTGATCTGGCCGGAGTGCTGAAGGCCCTGAAGCTCCCCGATCCCGACAAGATTCCGGAGTGGGAGCGGCCGAAGAACAAGTACTACTCCGACGACGAGGTGGAAGAGCTGATGGAGTGCAAGGGTTCGCACAACAAGGTCCGCGACCGCGCCATCATCGCCCTGTTCCTCGCCAGCGGCATCCGTGTCAGCGAACTTTGCTCGCTCACCCTTGGCTCCATCCTCGACAGACCCCGCGGAACCATCTACCTTCGCCGGAAGGGCGGCGCGTGGAAGGAGACGGAGGTTGCGGACTTCGCCTACAGCTACTTGGACGAGTATCTGAAGACTCGCAACTGCAAGAACCACGACGATCCGCTCTTCGTCACCCGCGAAGGCCTCCCCTGCAACCGTCACTCCGTCTACAAGTCCCTCGCGCACATTCAGAAGCGGATGGACGTTGCGACAGGCCCTCATACCCTGCGGCATACCTTCGTCTCTGCGGCGGAGAAAACTGGCGGCGGTGCGGTGGCCAGAGACCTCGCCAACCACAAGTCCATGACGATCACCAACCGTTACGACCACAGCAACCGTGAGCAGAGGCTGGCGGCGGTCAACTCCCTGCCATGGGCGGTCACCAGATAACAACTGAATAACTGATTACAAAATTCACAAGCTCAAGAAACACAGAATCAGAAAATTTTTCAGATTCTGTGTTTTCTTTTGCACAAAAACGGGGAAATTGTTCCTTATATGTGATGGAAATCAATCAAACAGGAGGAAACAAGATGGCGATTCAGATTAAGAAGGCAAAAAGAGAGCAAGTCAAGGTCAAGATCGGCATGATGGGCATCTCCGGCTCCGGCAAGACCCTGTCCGCCCTGCTCTTGGGCTACGGATTGCTGAAGGCACAGCATCCGGAGCTGACCGACGCGCAGATCTGGGAGAAAATCCTCGTGATCGACACCGAGAACGGATCCGCGTCCCTGTATGCCGGCCTGCATGTCGGTTCCGACCACGTTGGCGAGTTCCTGACCATCGACATTGAAGCGCCGTTCACTGTCGAGAAGTATACGCAGGCAATTGATGCGGCGCAGGAGGCCGGGGTCGAGTTCCTGATCATCGACTCCATGTCCCATGTGTGGCAGGCGGAAGGCGGCTTGCTCGACAAGCAGAGCGTGCTGGCGCAGAAGACCAACAATTCCTATACCGCATGGAAGAGCGTAACCCCCGAGTACAACAAGCTGATGGAGAAAATCCTCCAGTGCCCGATGCATGTCGTCTCTTCCTACCGCGCCAAGAAGGAATATACCATGGAAGATGTCGGCGGCAAGAAAAAGGTCACGCCGAAGGGAATTGGCGCTCAGTTCCGTGAAGGCGCGGACTACGAGTCCACGATTTACTTCGAGATTGATCAGGAACACCGGGCCTACGCCAGCAAAGACCGTACTCACCTGTTCGACGGCCAGCTGTTCATCATCAGCTCCGATACTGGACGGAAAATTGCCGGCTGGCTTGCCTCCGCCGACGCCCAGGCCCCGCAGGTGGTCAAGGCGGTCGCGGAACCTGCGAAAGCAGAGCCTGCCGCGTCTCCAGACCAGATCCAGAACGCCATCGCGAAGGTGGATGAGGTCATCAAGGACCGTTCCGCAAATATGACGGCCGAAGAGAAGATGGCGCTGGCCGAGCAGATCAAATCTATCTGCGGCGTCAAGAACTACAAGAAGGTAAACGATATCAATGTCCTGCGGAAGCTGTATCAGGCTTTTGCCAACTAACGAATCATGGAGGAACGCTGAATGATCAAAGTTTTTGTCTCCGGTCGGCTCGCGGCCGATCCTGTCCTGTCCAATACCCCCGCCGGCCAGACGGTGTGCAAGTTCCGCATCGGGGCCAACACCAAGCACCGTGACGAGAACAACCAGTACATGACGAACTGGTTCAACTGCACGGTCTGGGGCAAACAGGCCGAAAATGTCTCCAAGTTCTTCAAGAAAGGCCATCGGATCAATGTGGAAGGCGACCTGACCGTCCGCGATTACACGGATAAGAACGGAGTGGCCAGAACGTCGATTGACGTGGACGTTCGGGACTTCGATTTCGTGGAAACCCGCGGTGAGACCACGACAAGTGCCCCGACGCCGACTCCCAGACCCGCTCCGGCCCCTGTCCAGCCCCAGTTTGCCCCCGTCGAGACAGACGAACTGCCATTCTGATGAGTTAATACCGGAAGCCTGATCACATTCACAAGTTCAAGAGCAAAATGGCTTCTTCCGTGCTTAAAAACAGGAGGAAGCAATGCAGTTATCACACGATCAGGAAAACGAGCTTCTTAAATCCCGTATGGGGTTAATTTATAGACATGCAAACAGGTTTTTGAACAAATATTCAGGCTATACGACGATTGATCTGGACGATTGTATTCAGGAATGCACCATTGCATACCTGAACTATATCCGCAAGGCCGAAACAGAGGAAGATCTGAAGATTTTCCCGGCAAAAGACCTCGTAAACGCTCTCTGTCGCTTTGTTTTGGGCAACACGGTGCTGTCCTCGCCCAAGAGAACCTCGGCGTTCAGAGAAATACTGGCTTCGATGCCTGAAACCGACTCCGTGGAGTATCTGGAGAACGAAATGGCCATCTCCGTTGGCGTTGACCATGAAACCAGATACAGCGAGGTCGATGAAAAGCTCGCCTATGAGAAATGGAACGAGAAATTGAGCGATGAGGACCGAAAAATCCTCTATCTCAGGTCAAACGGCATGACTCAGGATGAAATTGCATCCGAACTGGCGATCAACAGGACGTCAGTTTGCCGCAGACTCCGGTTTTTAAAGCAAGACTACCTCAATTCGTGCGGTGATCGTGGATATAAGGGAGGAATGAGCGCATGAACTTTATGACGGCTATGAAACAGACCATGGATGACGGTCGCGACAACATTTCGGTCACCGAAAACGGCGCGCTGGGCTATAAAACGACTGGAAAAGCCCTTCTCGACATGAATTTTGCCGTTTCCTCCCTGCGTCACCGTAGTCAGCAGGAAATCGAAGCAATGTTTGCCAGCGTTTGCGCCGAAAACATCGATATTGCAATTGTCTGGCTCTTCTTCTGCCGTGATGTGCGTGGTGGACTGGGCGAACGGCGGCTTTTCCGTATCTGCTTCAACTATCTCGCCCGTGAATTCCCTGAAAAAGCCCTGCGGGTGCTGGGGGCGATCCCTGAATTCGGTCGGTGGGACGACTTACTCGAAGTTTTCGACGCCGCAGCGTCCAAAGAAATCTCCCAAGCCGCCCTGAAGATCATTGCCGATCAGCTGACCGCCGACATGCTCTGCCTGCGTGATGATCAGCCCGTGAGTCTTCTTGGCAAGTGGCTTCCCTCCGAGAATACCTCATCTAATGATACTCAACGCCGCGCCAAGAAGCTGATCGTATCCCTCGGTATGTCTCCCCGCAAGTACCGCCAGATGCTCTCTGCCCTCCGCCGCAGGATCGACGTGGTGGAGCGCAAGATGTCGGCGAAGCAGTGGGGCGAGATCAACTACAACGGTGTCCCCTCCCGCGCCAACCTCCTGTATCAGGATGCTTTCATGACGCATGACACCGAACGCCGGCAGGCCTACCTCGACTCCCTGAAGAAGGGCGAGGCTAAGATCAATGCTTCCACCCTATATCCGCATGAGATCGTTGCCAAGTACGCCTTCAACTGCAAGATCAACGAAACCCTCGAGGCTCTCTGGAAGAACCTCCCAAATACCGTACCGCTGAATGCTCAGATGATGGTTGTCGCCGATGGTTCCGGTTCCATGATGTGGAGCAGTACTCAGTCCAACCTGGTTCCTCTGGATGTTGCGAATGCGCTGGCGATCTACTTCTCCGAGAAGTTGACAGGGCCGTACAAGGATAAGTACATTACCTTCTCTTCTCATCCGCAGTACGTGGATCTGTCCGGAGCGACCACCCTGATGGGTAAGCTGGCCATCGCCAAGGAACATGACGAGTGTTCCAACACCAATATCGAAAAGGTCTTCGATCTGATCTTGGAGACGGCGATAGACAATCATCTCCGTCAGGACGAACTGCCTCCAACGGTGCTGATCATCTCCGACATGGAGTTCGACAATGCTACCTACTACCACGTCGGTCAGCCTCTCTTCGATATTATCGCCGCCAGATATCACACCGCCGGCTACGAGATGCCGCGTCTGGTCTTCTGGAATGTAAACAGTCGCACCAATACAATCCCGGTGCGCACGAACCCCCTTGGCGTCGCCCTCGTTTCCGGCTTCTCGCCCACCGTCGCCAAGATGATCTTTTCCGGGAAGCTTGATCCCTACGAATGCCTGCTGGATATGCTTTCCGTTCCGCGGTATGACGTAATCCGCGAGGCATTGAAAGGAGCTTGAGATGCTGGTTGATGAGCAGATAAGGTCGGCGATGATCGACTTTGCCGAGAAGCACTTTGGTGAATACAAGATTGAAACCAAGGCCGGCGGCGACGAGATCATCCCGAAACTCTGTCCCTTCTGCCATGGCGGCTCCAACAATCACGACACCAGAACCTTCGCTCTGAGCCTTGAGAAAGCCGTGTATGTATGTAAGCGGGGTTCATGCGGTCGCCGTGGTAGATTCGATCAGCTTGTCAGGGAGCTGACCGGCGAAGAGATCAAGTTGTTTTCCGGTAAGCCCTCCTCGCATAAATCCTCCTCGCCCTCAGGCTTCGTTCTCCCAACCACCGAGCTTTATCCCGTAACACAGAGGATCTACGATTACTTCAAACTGCGCGGCATTGATAAGAACACGGTGGACTACTTCCGAATCGCCGCCGACAAGGATGGCAACATCGTTTTCCGGTTCTTCGAGGACGGCGTGGATGTCTTCCATAAGTTCCGGCGCGATCACAAACCCACCGATGAAGAGCTTCGACATCTCGGTAAAGAGTGGCGCGAGAAGAACACCAAGGCGATCCTGTTCAACCTCGACGGCATCGACCTGAATGAACCGGTTCTGCTCACCGAGGGCCAGTGCGATTGCATGGCGTTGTGGCAGGCCGGGGCAAAGAACGTTGTCTCGGTTCCATCAGGAAGCTCGGATGACTCATGGCTTGAACACTGCTGGGCAACGCTTGAGAAGGTAAAGACATTCATCCTCTTCGGCGACAACGATCCGCCTGGCCGCGAGATGATTCAGCGAATTGCCAAGCGTCTCGGCGAATACCGTTGCAAGATCGTGGTGGATTACCCGCCGGTTCCGAATCATCCTGACAAGTTCTGCAAGGATGCCAACGAGGTGCTGGTCAGGTGCGGCGAGTTCGAGCTGATCGACATGATTGAGAACGCAGTCGAACCCCAGATCAAAGGCCTGATCAACATTGGTGATGTAAAGCCCGTGGATCCCACCACAATCCCAAGAATCCCAACCTGTATTCCGGCGCTGAATGAAAGCATGGGCGGTCTGGTGGAGTGCGGTATCACCGTGGTGACAGGTGAATCAGCCGCCGGCAAGAGCGTGTTCGTGGAGGAGCTGGTGCTCAACGCCGTGGAGAAAGGCTACAAAACCTGCATCTACAGCGGTGAACTCAGCCGTGAGAAGCTCCTCGAAATCTTCTCTCTACAGGCGGCTGGATCAGACTGGATTGGCCTGAAGTACGACAGAGGGCGCGGGAAGAAAGTTCCATTCGTTGCCCCGAACGTCGCCGCAAGGATTCAGGAGTACCTGACCGACAAGGTCTACATCTTCAACAACACCGAGGTCTACGGCAAGCCGATCCACGAAGCCATCATGGACATGTTCGATCTGGCGGTCAGGCGGTATGGCTGCAGGCTCCTTGTGGTTGACAATCTGATGAGCTGTCTCTGCGAAGAAGACGAAGAACTGAAAGCCCAGACAAAATTCATCGCCACGCTGAAAAGCTTTGCGGTGAAGACAAGAACCCATGTGATTGTGGTCGCCCATCCTCGTAAAGAAAAAGCAGGAATTCCTCTTACGAAATCCAGCGTCGCCGGGTCTGCCAACATCGTGAACCTCGCCGACAATGCCGTGGCCATCAGCCGTTCAGATATCACGATCCTGAAGAACCGTGATTCCGGCGAGATGAAGACCATCGCAACCTGCTACACGGGTGATTCCCGCCACATCTATCAGGCCGACTCCGGCGACAAACTTCACTGCTCGTGGGATCGCAAAGGCCTGACACCTCTTTCCCCTGCTGACCGCGCCGATTCCCTCCCTGAATATGGCGTGATTGTTTCTGATCTACCAACTGCTTCATCCCCGTTCTAAGGGGAAGAAAGGACTGAATGATGCCCGATAACGTATTTTGTTCTGAACTGACCCATGAAGAGATCGAAAAGCTTCTCGGTTGCCTGCATTTCCCTGATGGTACGGCGGTGAAAGTTCATGCCATCCCCTTCGATGTTGACCCCTGCGACAACGATTGCAAGAACTGCGACGAGCTGTGCTACGACGAGGATGAATGCTACGACGTTGAGTTTGAGGCCGAGCCTGTGTGCTACGGCATCCCCGAGGTGGAGCGCGTGATCATCTCTGGTCCTGCAACTACGATCCTCTGGGAAGACGGCACGAAGACCACGGTCAAATGCATTGAAGGCCAGCCTCAGGATCGTTACGCCGGCTTCTGTGCCGCCGTCTGTAAGAAGCTCTTCGGCTCAACCTCCGCCGCCAAGAAGCTTCTGGATGAATGCGACGCCGATCTCATCCGCGAGCGAGCCGCGCAGGAGGAAGAAGAGCGCAAGCGTCAGGCCACGAAGGCTTCCATGGACGACATGTTCGCCGACCGTGAACTGGCCTACGAGGACTTCAAGAAAGAAGTTGCCGCCAGAGCGCGTGAGATGATCGTCCAGCGAGCCGCTGAACGCCGGATCGCCGAGATCGAGAAGGAGTTCGAGAAGATGAAGGGTAGCTTCTTCCCCTTCTACATGGACGGCTCCAACGACAAGGAAGTACACGAAGACTGATAACACATGGGAGTTCGGATCGCCGGACTCCCGTTTAAAACTCATGGAGGAACCACATGTGTAAATTACCGGAAGGAATGCGCTTTTCATTCTCGACGCTTCAGGAATATCAGGAATGCCCCATGGCCGTGAAGCTCCGCAAGATCGACGGCTACGAATCCGTTGGCAACGCCTACTCAGACTACGGCACTCTGCTCCATGCGCTGATCGAAGAGAACGCCGCCGGGGATATTCCCTCCTTCGCCCTGGCTGAGGAGTACGAGGAGCGGTACGCCAATGCCATCCACTCCTACTTCCCGCCGTATCCAAAGGGTCTGGCCGAGACCTACTATAACGAGGGCCTGAACTTCTTCATGAACTTCGAGGGCTTCGACGATGAGTACGACGTGGTCGCCATCGAAGAAGAATTCCAGTACGAAATCGAAGGATATCCGTTTATCGGTTACGCCGACCTGATCCTGAAGAAGAAGGCCAACGGCCGCGTCAAGCTGGTGGATATCAAGAGCAAGAGCGCCAAGAACATGAAGAAGGATTACGCCGCCTACCGCAATCAGCTTTACCTCTACGCCGAGGGAATGAAGAACAAGTTCGGCTATTATCCAGACGAGGTGTCCTTCTTTGTGCCCCGCGCCAACGAATGGTTTGAGGAGCCATTCGACCCTGCGCAACTGGAAACAACCAAGAAGTGGGCGGTATCCGTGATCAAATCCATGGAGGCCGACAAGGAATGGCTGGTCAGCCCGAACGCATACAGGTGCCGGTGGATCTGCGGTTGCCGTGATGCATGCCCCGCCTTTTGGGCGCTTCAGCAGGCCGAGCTTGAGAAGAAGCGCATGAAGGAAGAAATGATGGGCCTATGAAGCGAAGCAAGGAATTCGCGGATGGATATACCAAGGCGCTTCTGGATATGGATGAACTGCTTCAGCGTTATTACCGCTCGCTCTCCAGCCGCGGCATGCTTTCGCTGAATGCCAATGAACGCCTCCGTACCATCACCGATGCGATGATTAAATACCGCATACTCCTGATGACCAAGGGCCTGAAGAATGTTGACATGATTATGCTCCGTAACAAAGAGATTAAGTTCAAGGAGAAGGCATGAAAAACTATACGGTGTATCACCTTCACTCCGACCTTTCTCTTCTCGACAGTTGTACCAAGTTCGATGATTACGTAGACACGGCGGTCGCCCAGGGGATGACCGCCATTGCTTCTACTGAGCATGGCATCCCGCGATCATGGGTTGAGAAGAAGCTCTACTGCGAAAAGAAAGGCCTGAAGTTTATTCACGGCGTTGAGATCTATCTCACTGAATCACTGGAACCAAAGGTGCGAGACAACTACCATACGATCTTGCTGGCCAAGAACCTCGACGGCGTCCACGAGCTGAACCGCCTGATCGAACTCTCCACCAGACCAGATCATATGTACTACAACAACCGCCTGACCTTCGATGAATTCCTGAGCATCTCGCCTAACATCATCAAGATCAGCGCGTGCCTCGCTTCCCCGCTGTCCAAGCTCCCGCCGTATCATGAGAAGTACTTGTCACTTCTCAAGTACTACGACTACTTGGAGGTTCAGCCGCACGACAATGAGGATCAGGCGGCATACAACAAGAAGCTCCTGCGATACTCCAAGCAGTACGGTATCCCGCTGATCGCTGGCACAGATACTCATTCCCTCAACAGCTACTATGCCGAGTGCCGCGATATCCTGATGTGGCGCAAGGAACAGTTCTATCCCGGCGAGGCTGGCTTCGATCTGACGTGGCACACCTACGATCAGCTCGTCGCAGCCTTCGAAAAACAAGGCGCGCTTCCAAAGGCTGCGTACCTCGAAGCCATTGAAAACACTAACGTCATGGCCTACAGCGTCGAGGACTTCAAGCTCGACCGCTCCATCAAGTATCCCATACTCCACGGCTCCCGTGAAGAGGATGCCCGAATCTTCCGCGAGACGGTCTGGCGAAAGCTCGACGAAAAGCTCGCCGACGGCATTATCCCCAAGGAACAGGAAGAGGGATTCCGAACAGCCATGACCGAAGAGCTTCGCGTTTTCGAAAAGCTGGGCATGAGCGGGTTCATGCTCTGCCAGAGCGAGCTTCTGTCATGGTGCCGTGAGTCCGGGATGTACGTTGGCCCTGCTCGTGGTTCGGTTGGCGGTTCCCGCGCCGCCTATGTAACCGACATCATCGACCTGAACCCAGAGCAATGGCACACCAACTTCGCCCGGTTTTGTAACGAAAATCGGGAAGAGATAGGCGACATCGACGTTGATGTAATTGATACTGACAGGCCTGCAATCTTCACTCACATCGCAGAGAAGTTTGGTGAACCTTACACAGCACGGCTTGCGGCTTATGGCACGATCCAGTCGTTAGCCTTCATCGATGATGTTGGCGGTGGCCTTGCAACCAAATGGGAATGGGAGAACCACCCAGAGAAGTTCAACGAGAACCGCCGCATGAAAAACAAAAACGATTATGATCACGCCAACCCCTACAGCCTCCGCCGGATCGCCGATATCAAAGCAGCCTTCAAGGCCGACGAAGAAAAGGCGAAGGAAACTTACCGCGATATCTTCTACTACTACGACGGCATGGTGGGCACAAGGGTCTCGCAGTCGATTCATCCTGCCGGCATCATCGTGTCGCCGCTGGTTCTTGACGAGGAGTACGGTGTCTTCCACAAGGACGGCGAGCGGTGCCTGATCGTCAACATGGATGAATTGCACGAGGTTGGCGCGGCCAAGTTCGACTTCCTGATCCTGAAGACGGTCACGGTTATCCGTGATGCCTACGCAATGATGGGCCAGAAGCCGCCTCGTATGGATCAGATCGACTGGGACGATCCGAAGGTCTGGGCTTCGATGGCTAAGGATGCAAACAGCATCTTCCAGTTCGAATCAGACTTCGCCGCCGAGTCGATGAAGAAATTTAGACCGAAGTCTATTTATGATCTGAGTCTGGTGACGGCGGCGCTCCGTCCTTCCGGGGCCAGTTATCGCGATCAGTTATTCGCCCATCAAAAACATAAGAATCCATCGGGGCTGATCGACAATCTTCTCAAGGACTCAGCTGGCTTCTTAGTCTACCAAGAACAAATCATTGACTTCTTGCAACAGGTATGTGGGTTGTCAGGGTCGTACGCTGATACGGTCAGGCGCGGGATTGCGAGGAAGAAGCCCGAGATATTGGAAGAAGCTCTCCCGAAAATTCTTGACGGTTACTGTTCAAAGAGCGACAAACCAAGAGAGCAGGCCGAGAAAGAATGCAACGAGTTCCTGAAGATCATTGAGGATGCGTCCAGCTATATGTTTGGATATAATCATTCAATCGCGTACTGCCTCCTCTCTTATATGTGCGCCTATCTGCGCTACTATTATCCGCTCGAATGGATCGCGGCCTACGCCCAGAACGCCGCCAACGATGACGATATCCAGACCGCCAAGGCTATGGCCAAGGATCGCAAGATCGCCATGACCCGCCCCGAGTTCGGCCAGGATAACCGCCAGTATTATGTCGATCACAAACACAACGCCATCTCGGACTCCATCTGCGACATCAAAGGCTTGGGCCTGAAAGATGCCGAGGCCGTCTACAAGATCTCCCAGAAGCGCCACTACGATACCTTCGCCGAGGTGCTGTTCGAGATGCTGATGGCCGACAACGCCCTGAACCAGTCAGCAATCTACACCCTGATCATGGGCGATTACTTCAAATGCTTCGGTCCCCGGGGAAAGCTCCTGACCGTGTTCGATGAGTTCTTCTCCGGCAAGAACAAGATTACCAAGAACCTGAAGCAGGCGACCATCGACAAGCGCATGCAACAGCTGATCTTCGACGAGCAGTACCTCATCACAGACCGCGAGATATCCCTGAAGGAACAGGTCGGCTTCGAGATCAGCCACTACGGCACACCGGTTCTGGTCAGCCCCGACGCCACCGGGCTGTATGCCGTGATCGCCGTGGATACCAAGTACTCGCCCAAGCTGACGATGTATAACCTCTCCCGCGGCACCACCGGCATGATGAAGGTGCTGAAGCCGTACTTCCAGAAGAACCCCGTCGTCGCCGGCAATATCATCCGGCTGATCAAATGGACGCCCAAGCCGGCCTTCAGCTTCGCCAACGGCGTCCGCACAATCAAACAAGGCCAGAAGGATCTGTGGGCTGATGCCTATGAGATTCAGTAATTATCTTTCGGCTCGATGCACATCGGGCCGAATTTTGTTCCTTATATATGGTGGAAATAAAAATCTACAAGGAGGACTTGTTGATGCGACATCTTGCATCGATTCAAAAGATCGAATGGATCCGACCCATTGAAGGCAAAGACCGCATTGTACTCGCCGGCGTGCTTGGCTGGCAGGTAATCGTGCAGAAGGATCAATTCAATGTTGGCGACCTGTGCGTCTACGTTGAGATCGACTCCCAGCTTCCTGAGAAGCCAGAGTTCGAATTCCTGCGCCCGAAGAAATTCCGCATCCGCACCATGAAGATGGGCGGTGTCAGGTCCGAGGGCATCTGCTTCCCGCTGTCCATACTCCCGGCCAGAGACAAACCCTACGAGCTGGACGATGACGTAACCGAGATCATGGGCGTGGTCAAGTACGAGCCTCAGGAAGACGAGAAGTGGTGGAACGACCTGAAGGAAGCGCAGGCCGAGAAGCCGTGGCTCCATAAGCTCCCGCTCATGCGATTCGCGTGGTACCGCAGGCTCGTCGGCGCAAAGGGCAAGAGCAAGGGCGGCTTCCCAGACTTCATTAGCAAGACAGACGAAACCCGTATCCAGAACTGCCCGTGGATCTTGGAGGACAAAGAGCATCCGTGGATCGCCACCGAAAAGATCGACGGTACCAGCGGTACCTTCGCCCTCGTCCGTCATAAGCGGTTCCTGCTCCCGGACAAGTTCGAGTACATCGTCTGCTCCCGCAATCTCCGCCTGCAACGCGACAACTCAATCTACTGGCAGGTATCTGACTTCTACCTGATCGAGGAATGCCTGAAGAACCTGATCGGCAACCGCGACTGGGTGGCTATTCAGGGCGAGTGCATCGGCCCCAAGATTCAGAAGAACAAGTATAAGCGCGACAATCCAGAGCTGTATGTCTTCAACCTGATCTACCCCGAAGGCCGGCGAGGCAGTCTGTTCGCCAAGGGCCTGCTCGAATCTCGCGGCTTCAACTTCGTCCCGATTGTTTCCGAGAAGTTCATGCTCCCCGATACCGTGGATGAAATGCTCGCAGCCGCCCATGGGAACTCCGCGCTTGGCCACACCATCCGCGAGGGTCTGGTGGTTCGGAGCGAGGACGGGTCCAAGTCCTTTAAGGCAGTCGATCCCGAGTTCCTGCTGAAGTATGGAGAGTGAGCCGATGAATAAAGGTAGTGCTGGTGTTTATTCCGTAGATCTCCTGTTGATCGCGTTTATTGTCCTGAAGCTGACTGGCGTGATCAACTGGTCGTGGGTGTGGGTTCTCGCGCCCTTCTGGATTCCCCTGTTGATTGTCGTGGCGCTGGTGTTAACAGCGTCAATACGAAGGCGGTGAACGCGATGTATGCGATTGCCTGCTTCGTGCTGATAATGTTACTCCTGCTCCTGATGATAAATGACGACGGCTCCGGTCGGCGTCCTCCGGCAATATAAGAATGAGGTGATGTAATGGCTTCCTTAAAGTTTGCAAGTATTGGTCTTGGATACGGCGTCCAGGTTAACCGTGTGGATCTTATCTTGCCGCCCGATACCATGACGACCAAACAAAAGGTCAAACAGGCCAGAGATGCCGGCTACTTCATTGATGCATCACGCGGACGCAAGTTCCGCTCTGTGCTCATGATGCAAGACGGCGTTGTCGTCGCTTCCGCGATCTCTCCTGCCACGTTGATCAAGCGGTTCGCTGAAGATATCAGCGTGAACTATATGGACGAACTTTCGTCTCAGGAGGGTATGGAAGATTACGTTTTTGACCCTGAGGAAACGAGTGAATGAGGTGATGACAATTGATCTATGTCTACGGCCTGCCGGGATGTCCCATGTGTGCGCAGGTCAAGTCCAAACTGTCACAGCTGAACGTACCGTTCGACTACGTGACAGACGAGCAGGTGATGACCTGCAAGGGGATTACACACGTCCCCGTGGTTGAACTTGAGGATGGATCCATGCTGACCGGCAAAGCCATCCTCGATTACTTGAAGCAGTTGGAGGAATCGATTCAGAATGGCTGAACTGGTTGACAAGTATGAGGCGTTCAGAAAGAATGTGAACTTCATCAAAAAATACAGGGATGCCCAGAACGCCGCATCCGGGTCCGAGGTGGATGCCAACAGCAATGTGACCTCAAAGAACATTGCAACCATGGCTCCCGAGATCCACAAGAAAGACAATGTATACACCAACCGCCTGTGGATGCATGACACGCTGACGGAGATGTACGGCAAAGAGATTGCCGACAAGTATCTTGAACAGCTTGAGAAGCACGAGATATACCGTCACGACGAAGCAGGCATGCCCGTGGGAACGCCATACTGCGCCAGCATTACGCTGTATCCGTTCCTGTTCGACGGCATGACAAAGGTTGGCGGTACGACAACTGCTCCGAAACATCTGAAAGCCTTCGTTGGCGGCTTCATTAATCTGGTATTTGCCATCTCTGCACAGTTATGCGGGGCTGTGGCCGTACCCGAACTAATCGCCTACTTAGACTACTATATTCGCAAGGAATACGGCGACGATTATAGATTGCATGTAGACGATGTTGCAACGGTTGGCCTGCATCCTGAAACAATCGGACAAGTGATTGATAGTTATTTCAATCAGATAGTCTATTCCTTAAACCAGCCCGCGGCTGCGCGTGGAAGCCAAAGCGTGTTTCTTAATTTCGCTTACTTTGATTCCCCTTATTTTCACCAGCTTTTTGAGGGATTCGTTTTCCCCGATGGCACCGATCTGGTATCCCATTGGGATTCCGTCAACTGGCTCCAGCGCAGGTTTATGAAGTGGTTCAATAAGGAGCGCACGAAAAACCTGCTGACTTTCCCCGTAGAATCCTTCAGTCTTCTGAATGACGGTAAGACATTCGTGGACAAGGATAGTGCCGATTTCGTCGCCGAGATGTACGCCGAAGGGCATAGCTTCTTCACGTATACAAGCGACAGTGTTGATTCGTTGGCAAGCTGTTGCCGGCTTAGAAACGGCATCCAAGACAATCAGTTCAGTTACACCCTTGGTGCTGGCGGCGTAAGCACCGGTTCCAAGTGCGTAATGACCATTAACATCAACCGGCTGGTTCAGAATACACACCGCGCATGGGAAGCTGAAGGTAGTCACGGTAACTTCCTGACTCGCCTGTCCAGCGCAGTAGCCGACCAGACCGAACTGATCCACAAGTATCTGCTGGCGATCAACAAGATCATCTGCGACATGAGGGATTGCCACATGATCTCGATCTACGACGCAGGGTTCATTGCTCCTGAGAAACAGTACCTGACCTGCGGCATCAACGGCCTGGTCGAGGGTGCCGAGTATCTTGGCATCGAACCCACAGACAACGATCAGTATGCCGCGTACGTGAATGCGATCATGTCTCCGATCTTCGAGATCAACAAGCGCGACAAAACACGTACCGTGATGTTTAACACAGAAATGGTGCCTCGCCATCCAATAAGTGGGCACGTTAAATCTTTCCTAATTGACTTGGAACTCCCTCTGGGACAACAAGGGGCAAGCGTAATGGTAGCCTGAACGACTAAATGGAAAGACCTCGAAAGAGGATGCGATAGTCTGAACTCTGTGGCAACACAGAGAGAGCGGGTCGAGTGTAAAGACACTCAAAGAAGAACCCGCTCCGCCGATCAAATTGTCGGTCATAAAGTAACAGATTGGCTGAAAATCTCGGAGTTAAGTTTGCTAAGTGGGACAAGAAGGATGGATACTTCGTCCCTCGTGACTGCTACAATTCCTACTTCTACCGGGTGGAAGATCCGACGGTGAATCTCGTCGATAAGTTCCGTCTGCATGGATCGAAATATACAGGCAGACTCGACGGAGGATCCGCTCTCCACGGAAATCTTGAAGAGCATCTTACCAAAGATCAGTACTTGAAGCTTTTGCACACGGCTATCCGGACGGGATGCAATTATTTCACATTCAACATTCCTAATAGTATATGCAACAAATGTGGTCACATCGAGAAGCACCGCTTCGACAAGTGCCCGGTATGCGGGAGCGAAGATGTGGATTATGCGACCAGGATTATAGGGTATCTTTCGAAAGTATCAAAGTGGTCTCTTGACCGTCAGAAAGAAGCCGCTAGGCGCTTCTACTCAACCCAGAGGAATTTGTAATGTTAAAGCATACTGGATATTCCATTACTTTTCAGGAAGTCCCGAACGAGATCGCTCTGGTCTTCCCCATCTCGGGGTGCACCCGTCATTGCGACGGGTGCCACTCCCCGTGGTTGCAAACCGACATTGGCGACAATCTGGAGGATGACTTCCACTACATCGTCGGCAAGTACATCGGCGAGATCACCTGCGTCTGTTTTATGGGCGGCGATGACGTCGATCCTGAAGCACTGGCACGGCTCATCAAGGCTGCGCTGTTGTACGGCTTGAAGACATGTGTTTACTCCGGTGCACCGTATGGAACAGCATGCACCGAGGTCTTCCGCCATCTTGAACGCGGCGACCTGACCTACCTGAAGGTTGGACCGTACATCCGCGAGCTTGGCGGTCTGGCCAGCACGACGACAAACCAGCGCATGTATCGCTGGAATCCCAAGCGTAACTATTATGAAGATATAACCTCATGGTTCTGGAGGAAACGAGTTTGAAACCCAAGACAATATTGAACCCTGATACCGAGTTCGTAAAGAATCTGAAGAAGCGCATCAAATCCAATTCGGGCTACTGTCCCTGCCGCATTGAAAAGACGAAGGACTCCAAGTGCCCGTGCCTTGACTTCCGGGAGACCGGGGCTTGTATGTGCGGCCTGTACATTCAAGTTCCGCCCGATGAGGAATGAGTAATGTTTTCGTATATATGCAAAGCCTGCAACAAGGAAACGGATACACCGCAGATTGAGACGGTGCCTGTCCCGCCGATAGGGCAACGGGTAATCCTGATCTGCCCGTCCTGCCATGAGGCGATGATGGAGGCGGTGGCACACTGCGATATTTGCAAAGCCGTGATCCCTGGCATGGAGCGGTACGTGGTATTCCGTGATAATGTTGTTTTCTGCTGTGAAGCCTGCGGGAGTGTAGTGTGATGATGATATGCAATGATTGCCGGTCAACATTCGATGAACCCATATGGGCCGCTGAGGATGACGGATTGGATTGTCCGCCGTATCGGTACACACAGCTCTGCCCGATGTGCCACAGCAATGACATTGATGATTGTTATGAATGTGAGAGCTGCGGCGACCTGATAAGCGCTGACGATACGATCATGATTTTGGGCGTATGTCTGTGCCGGGAATGCGCCGCGACAGAGGAACTAAACGAGGAGTAAATGTAACAGAATGACCAATTGTATAAAGTATTTTGACATCGCTGAGTTTGAAAAGGTAAGCATTGGTGAGTACATCAAGGCGCGGTCAAAGTTTGACGGCTATGATGACCAAGCCAACGAGACGCTGATCGAGATGTATACGCAGGAGTGGAACAACATCAGGTTGCCGGCGAGGGCAACCGAAGGATCCGCCGGCTACGACTTCTTTCTGCCGTATGACATTGAGATCTCAGAGCATCCCATCGCCTTCCCCACCGGCATCTGCTGTGATATCAATCCTGGCTGGGTGCTGATGCTGTATCCACGCTCCGGGCTGGGATTCAAGTACGGCATGAGGCTATCAAACTCGACAGGGGTCATCGATAGCGATTTTTACCACAACCCAGACAACGAGGGCCACATCGCGGCCAAGTTCTACGCGGCAGATAAACCCGTCGAACTCAAGGCTGGCGACCGTTTCATGCAGGGTATCTTCCTCCCCTTCGGTACCGTTGTTGCTGATCATGCCGGCGGCTCCCGCAAAGGCGGCGTTGGTTCTACCGGATTGAGGTGACAGCTTTGGATGATCATCAGATTATACAGGTCTTTGCTTGCGATCTTTCATAGAACCGGCCGGGGTTCGCCGTCCTCGAATGCGATACCACAGACCGAAAAGTTGAAGTCCTCTACCAGAGCAACGTCAACAACAAGACCACGGCAAAGTCCAAGGACAAAACTCATGCTCAAAAACTTAGCGAGATTGCGGAAGAGATGAAGCGTATCATGATGCATTATCCCTACGCATATCCCGTTCAGGAAGACGCCCTCGGCATGATGACCGTCATAGGCCGCGGCAATCTCTGGTCGGCGAAAACAATACAGGCGCTGGCCAGAGTTGTCGGCCTGAGCGAGTATCTCAGCTACACCATGGGTCACGGCGAGTTCGACAAGATCCCGCCCAAGGAAGTAAAGAAGCGGGTCACCGGCAGTTCCACCGCCGAGAAGGAAGAGGTGGCCAGGGCGCTGGAGCAGTTCGTTGGCAAGCGCGAGTACGCCTGCGATGACGAGTCCGATGCGGTGGCGGTTGGCATCGCATGGCTCATCCAGAATAACTTCCTCGACGACCCATACGTAGACCCTCAGAATCCCTGATAAATTGTGTAAGATTTGAGACATCATTCTTTGGATGATACATTCTTCGTCCTGGGCAGACGGGGTCCAGATTCTCACACAACATCTGTAAGATTTGAACAAAGGAATGGATGCTAATGGAAGAATTTAAAAAGGTTCCGCGTGAGGAACAGGAAACATCAATCAGTTTGACTCCGGATGACAAGGTTGCCTATGTATACTCCTCTGATCCTGCGGTGGTCAGGCGGCTCCTGAAATATGTTGAGGAATATCCGGATGTTTGCAAGCTGGATATCCGCGACGACTACGGGCTTTCGGTCACCATGCCCAAGGAATGGGTACTCTACAAGCCGCGCAAGAAACGCGTGATGTCCGAGGAGCAAAGACTCAGGGCCGCAGAAAGACTGGCGAAAGCGAGGAAGCCGCATGCAGTTCACACGCCCTGAGCTGATCAAGTCGTTTGCCAATATCAACACGAAGTGCAAACAGCAATGCCCGTACAACAACGTATGCGAGCGCGGCGACTTCTGCGTATTCAAGCAGGCAGCACTCATCATGAGGGCCGACGATACACGGGTTCAGCTGGCCGACCGCCGTGCTGAGGCCGCGATTGCCGAGGCCAGGTTGCAGGCCGAGGTCGCCAAACAATACGAGGATGTTTGCTTCCAGTACTACGATATGATCCATGACTACAACGGCGGCGTGGTCAAGAAGCTCTACATCCCGCCGGCTCGCAAGATGGCCACCAAGAGACTGCGGCGAACGCTCAAAGCCAGACGCCTCGTTGACCGGGACGGCAAGCCCGAGTACGCGCCGAAGTCCGAGCGGCATGTAGACTACGATTTGCGCAACATGGAAATTATTTAAGCCGCGAACAAAGCCCAACAAATTGTTCCTTATATAGGATGAGAGACACGTTCTCCATCCTATTTTTTGTGAGGTGATTGTGTGAGGGATCCCAAGAGAATCAAGTCTTTCCTGCGGCGGCTCGAGGCCGTCTGGAACACGGTGCCCGACTGGCGGTTCGGTCAGCTGATGTGCAATACCCTTGGCTCAGCTGGCCGCGATCCTTTCTTCGTGGAAGACAACGAGATGATCGAAGCCATTGAGAAGTGCATAGGTCAGCTCGTCCCGGGCGAGATTGTGAACAACCACATCGAGGAGAACCTGCGGCCTGATGGCTACATGTTTGGGGAGGATCAGCAAAATGGCGATTAATCCTGAGAAGTACGGTGCCAAGGTAATCTCCGGGCTGGAGCCGGTGTGGTGGGTTGACCGTCGCCGCCGTGTTCCCGGTAGCAACTACATTGCTAATGAATACTGCATCCGCTTCGGCCTGCTGGACTCGGTCTATCCGGGCAACGTTCTTGTGCGGTGTCTCGAGGTTGACTACAAGCGCACTATCGATGGCATCCCGGTCTCCGACTTCCAGACGCCAACCGACTGGAAGAAACTGCCGCGAGGTTGGACGTGGAATACCCGCCTGTTCGAAGTAAAGAATAACTTCAATCCCTTCGACGACTGCAAATATGATCTGCTGACACAGGATGGCATTCGCAAGGCCGTGGAAGACGGATACATGGCCGAGACCGGCAGCATCGATCACAGCGTCTTCTCCACCGAGGTAACCAAGCAGGGCTGGCGAATTGTCCGTGACATTTATCAACAGCCGTACCATCCGGCGACCATGATACTCCAGATGGACGAAGTATTCGATGACGGCTACGAGGCCCAGATGAAAGCGGTGCATCTGAATGATGAGCTGTACTCTACCACGGAGATGAGCGATCACGACTATAACGTGGCCGAGCTGGACGAACTGCTGGACAAGATACCGTTCACGGATGACGAAGCCAAACAGCGGTACCGCGAACAAATTCTGAGTCTTGCCGATTTCGACGATCTTGAATTCCGTTATTCAACTACCGACGGCTTGCAGTGCAAACACTGGAAGAGACGCCGGTGGTACACGATTCATATGGACCAAATAATGTGAAGAGGTGAATTGTATGTCAAGTAAACGTAATCATCGCATCCGTTCCCGCAAGACCTACGCCAGCCGGATGTATGCCGCCCGTAATGCCCTGCGTGGATCCATGCCGTGGTCTGTGCGGCAGGCAATCAGTGCCGCGCTCAGGTCTAAAGTAACCCCTGCGGATCAGGAGGAAACGGAGGAGCCTGCGAATGAAGATTGAGACACTTGAGGTCGCCGGCATCGCTCCGGCGCTGAAGGCCATGCGTAACCCCTTGGACAGCTGGGCGAAAAGCGACAGCGGTTACATCGAGGACACCACTGAATATGAGATTGGGCCTCTGGATATGGGCTTGTCCGAGCGGCTTCAGAAGGCTGGCCCCGAACACGCCAAGCACCTCCGCATGATCATGGTCTGGGCTGATGTAACCGCACCGCGTTACTGGTGGCCTGAGGCTGATTGCTACCGATTCGGCGTGGAAAAGCTCTCCTGCTCTACCATGCACACCATCACCAAGAAGAAATTTACCGTCGATGATTTCGAGCATGATGACAACTATATGTCCACGCTTTCCGCTGGCCTGAACGCATCTGAGATGGAGAACTGGCGCGAGATGTGGCTGTCTCTTAGCGACGATCCTGAGAAGCAGAAGGAAGTCTGGCGCACACTTATTCAGAACCTGCCACAGAGCTACATCCAGAAGCGCACGGTAATGATGTCCTACGCGGCGCTCCGTAACATCGTCCGTCAGCGCAAGGGCCACAAGCTGAAGGAGTGGGCGCAGTTCATTGACTGGGTTCATACTCTCCCCTACGCCGACGCATTGATCTTCGACGAGACATAAGATCTGGAGGGCAATATGTACTTTACATTTCGAGGTGCCAGCATTGGTCAGGATGAAGAGGGCGAAAGAGTCTACAAAGAGATCGGCGCGGTAACCATTGCCAAGGACGCGCTGTCCGGCTTCTACGATCACACGCTTCTGGTGGGCGACCACAAGATCCGCGTGGTGGAAACATACGAGGAAATACTGAAGAAGGTGAGTGAGAACGATGTACGAAGTGATTAAGGCTTCGCAGAAGGGCGCATCGCTCACCATCGAATTCTGGGATAAGTACGATATGGTTGCCTTCTTCAGAACACTGAAGGACAAGAAGATGATCGCCGAGGATACCGACCTGTATCACGGTGATCGGGTGATAAACTTTAATAATAAAGGAGTTGAGTCCCATGGCTGACAATGTTTTACAGCCGTCCCACTACGCCGACAAGAAGATCGAAGTGATTGACTACCTGCGCGACACGCTGACTCACGAAGAATTCATAGGCTTCTGCACCGGCAACGTCATGAAGTATGTAAGCCGCTGGCATAAGAAGGGCGGCGTCGAGGACTTGAAGAAAGCCCGTGTCTACCTGAACTGGGCGATTGACTGGGAGGAACCCTCATGAGTGGTGGTCATTTTAACTACGCCTACTCCCGTATCTCCGACGAATACTTCCCTCACTCATGGGACGGCGAATGTAAGGACGACCCCATGGAAGACCTCGAGCTGTCCGATCTCCTCTGGGATATGATCGCCCTGCTCCATGATCTGGAATGGTACAAGTCCGGCGATACGGTGTATACAGATTATCTTGAGTCAGTTGACAAGTTCAAAAAGAAATGGCTCAAGGGATCCAGCCGTACAAAGCGGCTGACGGATATCATCGATAAGAAACTCGCCGAGACAAGAGCTGATCTGGTTAGGATGATCGGCGGGTAAAAAAAATAAGCCGCCACCGGTTGATCCCGATGGCGGCATTTTAGGAGATGAAATGAATTGACAGAACAGACAGTTGCAGCCTATACTGTGAATGGGCCTCCGCACCTTGACAACTGCAAACGGCCTTCTCGTATAGAGGAGGAAAACATGAAAGCAACAACCCCTATGATTGATTTTATCGAAGCATGGCTCGACACGTTCAAGAAGAACCAAGTGAAACAGGCCACGATGGACAGGCTCCTTCAGAGCAAGAAGGCGCTGGCCGACTACGAAATCGCAAATATCCCCGTCGGCGAGATCGATTATTTCGACATCCAGAGATATATTAATGAACTTGTAACAAATGGCTACGGAATAAGTACAATAAAAAAACAAGTTCAGATTGTAACCGCACCGCTAAGACAGGCCGCGGCGCTCAGGGTCATTCCGGCGGATCCATCGGCGGGGATCAGGATGCCAAGCGAAAAGAAAGTACAAAAGAAATCCAAAGAAGTTTTCGCCTACGATGATCAGGAGCAAGCCAAGCTCAATGCCGTAATCGATACCGAGCCGTATGGAATTGGGTATCAGGCGATCTCGTTCATGATCGAGACAGGGATCAGAGCTGGCGAGCTTCTGGCGCTGAAGTGGTCGGACATCAGCATCTCGGGCAAACGAATGAAGGTACACGCCACAATCATCCACCCGCTCGACGGCGACACCGCGATCTACCAGGACTCGCCCAAGACCAGCTCGAGTAACCGCACGGTGCCGCTGACACCAAAGGCCATCGAGATTCTGGAGCGAATGAAGGAAGACAATACCACGGTCTGGGTCTTCGCTCAGGATGATAAGCGCTATACCTACCAGAAACTGATGTGGCAGACCAAGAAGTTATGCAAGACGGCGGGTGTCCCATACAAGGGCGAGCACGTCTTCCGGCACACCTTCGCGACCAACTGCTACTACAAGGGCATCGACGTGAAGATCCTTTCGAAGCTGCTTGGTCACGCGGATACCAACATCACGTACAAAACTTACATCAATTTGTACGGCGACGGATTCGACGATATGTACAACGCTTTATGCGCGAAACATGCATAAATATAAAAAATCTATCCTCAGTTTTTTCGACCAAGGATAGATCAGAGGTGCCATCCAGATTCGAACTGGAGAATAAAGGTTTTGCAGACCGTTTCTGAAGTCACCTAAAACGACAAATTTGAGAAGGCCGTTTAGCAAGTTGTACAAATCTATCGCGTTGTATGAATATGCACGCAATGAATAATTTCTCCGAGCAGTCGCACGACGAATGTTCAGAAAAATTATTCAGATCTGTGAACACAAGATACAAATATGTTCCTTATAACCTTTGGAGGTGAATAGTTTGACCAAAGAAGAATACATTCAGGATTTCGACCGCGTCTACTGGCCGCGCATTAAAGATGTCTGTTCGCCGGACACCAAGGAGATTCTGCTGACCAAGGGCTTCTTTGATGCTCCTGCCAGCACTAAGTATCACGGCAACTACGCCGGTGGATTGTGCGAGCATTCCTACAACGTGACCGACAGCCTCGTGTTCATGACCGAAGCTCTTGATCTTGGCTGGGAGCGTCATGAGTCTCCTTACATCGTCGGCCTCTTCCATGATCTGTGCAAGTGTGACCAGTATGTAGAGAACCAGCCCAGCCACTTCGTCTACCGCGAAGACATGCTCTTCAAGGGACACGGCGAAAAGTCCGTGATGGTCGCCGCCCAGATCTGCCGGCTGACAGAGGAAGAGGTAGCCTGCATCCGTTACCACATGGGATCCTTCACCGAGAAGGAACAGTGGGGCGAATACACCGGCGCGATCCACAGGTATCCCAACGTACTCTATACTCACACCGCTGACATGATTGCTTCCCATATCATGGAGGTATCCTGATGCTTGGACCAATCATTGCGGTTGACTTTGATGGCACGCTCTGCGACAGTATCTGGCCGGGGACTGGCGAACCCATTTGGTCGGTCATTGATATGCTGAAGCGTCGCCGCCGCTACGAGAATGCGAAGATCATCCTCTGGACATGCAGGACGGACAAGGCTCTCGATGCTGCGCTTAAATGGTGCGATGAACACGGCTTGAAGTTCGATGCCGTCAACGAGAACCTTCCGGAGCTGATGAAAGAGTATCACAACGACAGCCGCAAGATCTACGCCGATGAATACATTGACGACAAGGCGGTGAATGCGCTTTTGTATCAGGACCTGAAGGGGTTCAACAAGATCACTCGCGGCGACATGTTGAACGAGCTTCAGCAATGGAAGACACACCTGACCTGCACGACCGGAGATGGCGACAAAGCAATTGCGCGGTCAACTGAGAGGTCAGTCGAAGTTATTAAGGCAATCATGGAGGAGATACGCAGATATGAAATCTGAATACCAGAAGATGATTACAAAGCAGTTCTCCAAGGAATGCAAGGCTATTATGCGCGCCGGTCTTAACCGCCTGTACAACGAGGAGCTGGACGAGACGCACACCATCAGCTCCACATGGGTTGTTGACGGCGAGATTCCTCAGGGCGTGATTGACGAGGCAGTCACCGAACTTCTTTACGAGTGCGTTACCAAGAACATCCCGTTTGGGAATTACCGACTGGAAGTTCGCGAAGCCAACGACGGTTCCCAGAATCCTCTGCGCACCTACAAGGTCGCTGAAGTAATCCTCCCGACGGGATGTTAACTTAGGAGTGCAACATGAAAGCAAAAGAGTTAATCAAATTGATACAGGACAACAACTGGGAAGAATATGAAATCTATGCAGGAGGCGAAACTGGCGGCACATGTTGGGAAATAGATAATGTGCGGCTGAAGTATGTCGAAGAAAAAGAGGACGGCTACTACCGAGGCATGCATCATATAAACAGTTGCAGAGAAGAGAATGCTATTATAATTTAAGGTTCATTTCTCCTGATAAATTACAGGGAATTTGACATGTCTACTTTGGGATGGATAAATACCCGTCCGAGTACCCAGGGGTTCCAGATTATACACACCATGTGTAAGATTTGAGGTAAAGAATTGATGCTGGGAGATTGTAAATGGACAGACAAGAAGTAATCGACTCCTTCGAAGGCCGCATCATGGGCGGATATCTGCATCACGGCGGATACATCCATGTGCCGTTAGAGGAAGCCGAAGCCATTCTATCGGAGCTGAAAGGACCAGGCAATTGGCTCGGAATACGCCAGACCGCAGATGGACTTACTTTCTTCTCTACGGGATCTGCCAAACAAGGCGAAGAGCGAGGCTTGCTGTTAGGCAAACTGATGATGCATGAATGGCTCGAAAAAGAATTACTTTATCGCGGCTTGCTGACAGATGATATCCGGTCAGTTTTTGCAGAAGCCGAGATGCGGTTGTCATGAGGTGAAATGGGAATGACGATAAAAGAAACTCCAAATATAATTACAGCAGTTCTCAAAGTTACATCAACCGCTGAGTTTTTCGATGATGAAGCATCAGAAGAAACCGTTAGGTACGTGATAGAACAGTATTTGGAAGACGCTGGGTTTGATGTGGATGTTGCCCTGTTGAAAGAGCAGGACAGTTGTGAAAACTGCGCTATTGCCATTGAAGACAGACAACCTGTTGTTCGCTGCAAGGAGTGCAAGTATTGGCGGCAACTGTACGGGAACAGGCCATTCTATTCTTCTATAGGTTGCTGTGATTGTAACGATATGTGGCTATCACTTAATGGCGAGACCACTGAGGTAAATGACATTAGAACAGATTCGGATTTTTATTGCGGATATGCGGTTAGGCGGTGAAGTGGCACAATGAATGAAAGAGAAGTAATCGAAGCCCTAGAGCGTTGCCGCGAATGCTTGTGCGATGATTGCACATTGGAAGGCGCGAGTCATTATCCACTAGACTGTGTAGTACAAGATCATTTTGTTCAGGAAGCCGTCAGGTTACTGAAAGAGCAGGAGCCACACGTCTTGACACTGGATGAAGCCGTAGACGGAAGTCATGTTTACTATGTCGAGTTTCAATATCATCTTGATCGTGGGTGGGTTAAATGTGATTTTGACAGGATGTATGTGGACGGAGAAGTAGCAATGTTGTTTCTCAGAAATAAAACATTCTATCAACAAAAAGAGGACTACGGCAGGCTTTGGCGTCTTTGGAGCGCACGCCCTACATATGATCAAATGAAGGCGGTGAAGTGGTATGACTAACAACGAAAAAGCGTTGGAGCTTGTGCAAAAGTGCTTAGATGACTGGCCTTATGCAGCAACAAGGGTCATTGATATCATGAAGCGACTTGAACATGTTAAGGCTCTGCTGGAAGAGCAGGAAAAGGAAATCAAAGCATTGCACTTGCTTGTTGAGTGGGCGGAAGAATGCGATTTCGGTTTTGATCAATTCCCGGATGAATACGAACGGTATAAAGACAAAATCAATGACATGAAATATATTGATGGAATGATTTATGTTGCAAAAAGAACGCTTGAAAACCCCGGAGCGTTTGAGAAAGGTCGGTGATGTTTGTGAAAGATTTCAACGATTTAACACTCAAAGAAATATCAGAGATTGTTGCAAAAGAACAAATACGATTCGAACTGCATATTGAGCCGACTGGGTATGGTAGTAACAACACTACAGTAACGATTGAACCGTGGGAACCGTTTGATCCTAAATGTCCATATGGTACACCAGTAGTTTATGTTAAAGGTAAGCAAGAGGGCGGTGAAGAGAGATGATTGACCGGGAGAAGGTCGTTTGTGCTATTGAGAACTGTATCGGTCAACCAAAGTGCAAAGACTGCCCGTGGGAGGACTGCGAAGTCGAGCATGAAGTTGTGAATAGCGTCCCATACGGGCTGTTGCGGGATGCTCTAGCTATGCTGAAAGAACAGGATCCGCGGATTCTCGACTGGGACGAGATTAAGAATTATCCCGTGGTCTATGGAGAATTCCGTGGCATCAAAGAAATCTACCCGCTGATCATAACGGTTGATGATTGGGGCAGATGTCTTTCATGGAACCCAGGGATCAATGTGAGCGACGAGTTCTTACTCGTGGTCTCCGATGAAGAGGACAGACGAAACACTCGCTGTTGGAATCATATGCCGACGGAAGAACAAAGACAGGCGGTGCAATGGGATGGGCAAGAATAAATATTTGAGAGAGTATGACAGACAGGAACGCAGATATCAATGGGCCAGACGTAGAGCAGACTGGTGGATTGCGGTCTGTGATAGAGCTATTAAAAAGGCCAGACAATATACCAAGATTATGTCAGATGCCCTTGAAAAACAAAAGGTATGCGTAGCTGGCTATGATCAAGAGGAGGCCGGCCAATGATTAAATACATCGGGGCACGCGGCTCCGGAAAGACGACAAGGTTGCTCGAGTTGGCGGATGCCGAAGGCTACGTTCTGGTGGAACCAACTTATGCCATGGCTCGGCAGGTGAGCGAGTGGGCAAGAATGATTGGCATCAAGAGCGTCCCGGTCATATCCGCGCATGAGATGTTTGATTATCAGTATGGCGTTCACCCAGTACATTTTCTGATTGACGAACTTGACCGATTCCTAGAAGTAATGCACGTTGCCGGATACTCTAATCCTTGTGAGGACTTAGTGAGAGAAAATGCTTAAACGTTTTTGTGACAGGTGCGGCAAAGCCATGCCTTGTGCGAGATTGAACGATCCCATATTTATTGTTAAGAAAAGATATCTTGGCACAATCCAAACGGAGGAGCAGCTAGATCTGTGCGGTAATTGTGTGGCATCGCTCGAACATTGGTTCGAGGAGCCAAAGGAGGCTGTGCCATGAACTGGATTAATGTTGACGATGGCCTTCCGGAAGGGAAAATAAACCCGATCACAAGAGATTTCCAAGGCGTCCTTTGTGCTACCACATTTGGAGATGTGCGACTATATAATTATGGCACGCTATATGGATGCCATGAAGGGCATTTCTGGCACGGCTCAGGCATTATGGATAAGTACGTTACACATTGGATGCCTTTGCCGTCAATGCCGCAGGATGGTGATGATCAATGACTTATGTAGATTCCCCGATCCCGCCTTCTGCTTACCATGATTATTCCGTCACATGGAATCAGGTCAAATATCTTGTTGATAAGCTGATCGATAATCACGACGAGCGGATGGCTATGGGAGATATAGAACGCAAAGTCAAACAAGCATGGAACATCTTATATGATGATCTGCGCAAAATGTATGGAGACTGAATAACCACGCGGTGTCTGGTTCTCAGCAAAGTCACGCCTGAAAGCGAGCACTACTGGACTTAATTCCACGTTCGATTCGTGGAGCCGCAATTATTTTTACGAGGATGAATATATGATTGACTTAGGATTATCAGCCGAGTATCTAGCCGGGTACAAGGCACGATTAAACAATGTGATGTTCAACGAGGACATGTCCAGCGAATGGAGGATGGGTTGGATAAATGCCAACCAAGGACTGAAGCTGAAGCCCAAACAACTCAGGGTTCGAGGAGTTGGACTCCGCATCAAAATGAAGTACGGCGAAACACAGGCAGAAGCTGAGGATCGTCTGCTCGACATACTGGAAGCGAATGGAATTACATGTTATACATGGAGCGAATCAAAAGTTGAGGACGACTAAATAACGGAGGATAAACATGGACGGAAGAGCTATTCATCTGGTAGTAAACTATGTACTTGAACATCTGGATAAATCTGACCCGGGACCGGACTTTGATGTCTTCATTGTCTGGAAATGCAAGACCTTACAGAACTGGAAGTACTTGATCAGCACCAGTCTGTACGACGGGATGTACTACGAGCTTACCTACAACGGCGACAAGAAGGAATGGTACCTAGATGCCTACAAGAAGTTCGAGAACAAAGTCATTCCCGACTAAGCGCGAGGTGTGCCATGAGTTTCGATGTTAATGCTGATATTCGGCAAGCACAAGAAGATGCGAAAAGGTTAAAGTCAAAAGCGCATAAGAAAGGCCGTCATAAGTTATTAATTATGGACAATGATTTGATCAGTCGAAAGGCCTTGTTGAAAGCCTACGACAAAGCCCATAAAGGCCCACCCGGCGGCGCAAGAAAGCTGATCGAAGAAGCACCGAGCGTAGTTGTACAGTTTAATTGGCAAAGCTCGAAAACTCAGGTGATAGTATGAAACGAGGACTATATAGAAAGATCGCAACCCATGCATGTCGAGGTTGCGATCATCCTGTGTATGCTCCGTGTAAAAATGTAAACCAGAAGAATGCTTGTAGACAGTGTCGCAAGAATGCAACGCAACGGGAGGCAAAGCATGGAAACAAACTTCGAGAAATGTCCGCTGGATAAAATAGTCATCCTGACAGACGAATATGAGAACATGTATCTCGGCACGATCACCATGGCGCGAGGCAAGCTTGTGCGAGGGGAATGCGTTGATGGGGATCCAGAATCGTTTTACAGGAATAAGATCATCGGCTGGGAGTTATATAATCCAACATAATAAATAACACTTTAAGTGAGGTAAGTAATGAAAAAATGTAGCAATAGATGCACTCCGTGTTGCGACTTTTGCATCCATGCTTACCACGAATACTTTGAGGATGAGAAGGACGGTTATCTTAATGGATTTATCCGTGGTGGGCCGATTGGTTGCATTATTCACTATGATGAAAAACATCAGCGAATAGCAGAGAGTTGCGGATGGTGCGATGACTTTTACTGCTTTAAACAGTATACGAAAGATGTAACTTAAATAGGAGTTTAAACATGGGAAGATATGAGGCGTGGTTGAAACGCAAAGCGAATGCAACTCCGTATGCAAACGAAGCTGTTTGTAAAAAATGCGAACATGCTGAGTATGTAAAAACAAAAGCTTTTTGTTCTGGAAGAGGTACAGCGAGGACGCTTTCCGAAAAAGAATGGCAAAATACAAATCCGTGCTTTTGCCCAGAATATGAGCCAAAAGATGTAATTTAAATAACACTTTTAAAGGATGGATAATACATGAGCTTTATCAGGTATATTAAAGATTGCATTCATTTCGCAAGAATATACCCATTCGAAAATGGAAGCAAACGGCTGTGGCTTAGAAACGTCTTGTATATTAATGCCCAGCCAAAGTACTGGCACGGGCGGCTGATTGATAAATTGCTGAGGTGACATAAATAACACTATGAAAGACGAAGACTATAGGAATGCAACGGAATGTTGCAAAACGTTAGACTGCGAGAATTGCCCAATCAAAGAAAAGGACTATTGTCAGGAATTGCTTGATTTTGAAAAATACAAGCGAGAGAACCAACATTAAATAACACTTTAAACGGGGGATGAGAATGAGGACTGAGGCTGTTATAGCGGTCGGAGTTCCTGTGCTCATGATCGCAGTTTGGTTGGTTCATATAGCTGTTGTTTGGCATTGGGATTTTAAGGCATGGTATCACGCATCTGATAATGATATTTAATAACACATTACCCAACATTGCAGGAAAAGTAATGTTCTACGAGGAGTAATAATGAGTATTGTTAACAGATATAAACTGAAACCCGGTGTAACCATGGACGACATTCTGGCCGAACTTCGCGCCAAGAAACTTCCCATCGGCACGCATGGTACCTATATCAGCCAGGACGCCAAGTATTCAACTTGCAAATGGCTTGCCGACGATATATCCGTATGCATTGCCTTCCCCGAGGATCTCACCGCATGGGATGACTTCGACCATATCCTCGTGATGGATGACGAATGCGGTCAACCCTACGGCCCATTCTACGACGTCGAGAAGAAGCAGTTCGCCTATGTTCTCAATGTTGTCGGCAATTACAACAAGTTCATGGATACCCTGTCGTTCCTCGAAAGAGTTGACGGCTAACCAAAAAACAAAAAATTGGGCGTGGAAATTAATCCACGCCCGTTTTATTTTTATTGGATCCCTACACCCTGTTCCAGCCTCAGCGCCTTAACCGCGGCTTCAATGGCCTGCTCAACGCCGATAATGTCAACCTTGTACCCCTTCTGCGCAAGGAAGTCCAGCACATACTGCTTCTTCTCCTTGCCCTGATCGGAGTTGTACAGCTGCTCGGCCGCATAAACGCCGATGTTTACAAAAGTCTCGAAGGTGTCCTGCTGTTGCTGGGACATCTTATTCTTGATCACCGGGATCACGAACCCGGTCTACACAAGAGCAATCAGGCTGATCACAGCCTTCAGGATTTCGGTCAGATCAAATGTCATGAGTTCTCACTCTCCTCTTCCTTGTCAGCGGTCTGTACCTTGGCCTCGTAATATTTAGTTACGACTTTCTCGAGGCTGGAGTTACCACTGTAAAATCCGAGATTGGCAAACATGACTGTGTCAACGCCGCCAATCCATCGGTTCACCTGTTCTGCAATATCCGGCTTATATGTCATGGCAGCCAGACTCAGGAGTCTGAAAAACAGCCATGCAAAGCAAACAAATGTTGCCATCTTCTTGGAGTATTGCATGTACGGCTTGGCTGACTTCTTTGCTCTGGTTGCCATGTTATCACCTCGCCGCCATAAATGCATCCATCTCGGTCTTAAACTGTTTCAGCGCCTCAATACCGTTTCCGGTGATCTGGTTCATAATGATCAGGTTAACGGCGCGAAGCAACATCGTGTTGTCCGCATGTGTGTTATTTAATGATCTGTCGATTTCGGCCAGCCGCCGTTCGTGTGCGTTCAACCTGTCGTTATCCGAGGTCAGCTTTTGATCGATCCCGTTGAATCTGGGTTCGAGCATTTCGATAACCTTGGAGCTGATATCTTCCGCCAGTTTAGCCTGCGGTCCCGAACGCGCCAGCGCCTTCCTTTCCACATGACCGCGAATGGAAGATATCACCTTGTCGATCAGCAGATAGACGGCACACAGTCCCAGAAAAACAATCATGGCCGTCCACAACATGTTTGGGGTTATCCCCTCAATTGGAGTCTATTCCGTTGGCATCTGGAGTCACCACCATTTCCTCTTAAATTATTATCCGTGAGAATACCCGAGCAATTCCCCAAGCTCGGCATACAGCTCTTCCAGCTTGCCGCGGTTGACGCAGATCTGATCGTCGGGCTGTGGTTCAGCATCGTGAACAAACTCGCTTTTAACATAGCCGATCAGGTTATTGTACTGTATCTTGCACCACTCGCCGTCGTCATCAATTACCATAACCTCGGTGTTCTGCGGGATTGTGGCGATCAACCCGCTGGACGTACTCTTCGATACGCGCATGTTAATGGGCGCTCTCTCATTGCCGCCATACACAACTTTCATCGTCCCCGTCTCCTCCTTCTTATGTGAATTGTATTCGATACCTTTTAGTTGACCGCCGCAACACCACCGCCCAAGCTTCGTGTCGCGAGCAATAGGGCCGGGACTTGTGCAATGCGTGATCACGTACGGCGAAACACTTGTGACCACGCCGACGTGGTAGTAGTCATTGATGTCGCCGGTATAACTCTTGCCGCCGGGTTTGTATTTGTCCGGCAGGTCGTAGCTGGCATCGCCGCTTTCTTTCTTCTTGTACACAACCTCGCCAAGATACAGGTCGCTCAGGGACCTGATGCGCTCAAGCGTTACCATCTCGAATCGTGCGGCATAGTTGCTTCCATGAGTTCCTTTCCAAGAGCCGCCAGCCTAGCGCTTGGCGTTGATAATTAGCCCGATACAGTCACATGTCCCTTTGTTAATATCTCCAGGCTGGGCGTATTCCCTAACCTTCTGCGCCGTCTTATCTACGGCATCAACAAATGTATTGACTTGAATCATTGTATTCCTCCAACAGTTGGAGTTGAGTTATACACGGCCTTGCGAATCGAACGCAAGATTAAGTCGCGAACCAGACACCGTGCACAACTGTACTTAAAGTGTTATTTTGTCCAGATTATTCGGCTTCCGGCTCAGTCTCTTCTTCGGGTTCCGGAGCGGGAGCCGGATGCAGTTTGTCCAACTCCTCGTAGAAATAGTCCTTGGCGGTATCGGACAGCCACCCATACCTCTGCTGATCTTCGATCAAAGTGATTGCGTAGTCTTCCGTATACTCGCCGTGCTTAATGCAGTTCAGAAATGCTGTAATAACTCTCTGTTCCCGTTTAGTCATGGTTAAAATCTCCTTTCATTAACCGTTGTTCTCAAGAATGAGTGCTTGCAATTCTGCAATCTTCTTGTCAATGTAGAGCTTAGTATCTGCCGGGTAAGTGATAGCCGTATCTCCACAATCCACAAAGACATTATTAAGTCCAAGCAAGGTTTTTATCTCGGTCTGGGACAAAGTAAATTCCTGCGGGCTGGCAATGGGATATACAAACTGTAGGCTTCCGTTATTGCCAGCTAACATACTGGATGCATCGTCGTATCCAATCGTTGTATTGAAACGCAAATGCCCGATTGCATGAATAAAGCAGTTAGCCTTTGGAATTTTATCACAGATAACATCATAATTCTCTGCGCCAGTAATAAGTGATGGAACTGGTAATCTGCCACGGCCAATATACCAAGAGAAGCTATTGTTTCTGGATATATAAGTGCTGTCTGTGACCTCAAACGATACGCGATCTATCACCAGCTTCCCGCTCACCACATCCAGCGTCCCGCCGTAGACCGTGCCAGCTTCTGACGGGAAGGTGACTTCGTAGGTCTGGCCTTGGTAGGGGACAAACTGGTCTTCTGTAATAACGCCTTCAAACAAACCGCATTTGTCATAATATACTAACGCTGTACCAGAACTAAAGTATGCTTCAATATGCGATATCGTTTTGCCAACTTGGCTTGTTGTTATAGCAGTATACAGCTTACCTTCTTCATATGTATCTGCAGTGACAATATTTTTCTTTGTTCCATCTGTATATGCAATCCGCAAATTATTAGACAAAGAAGTATTGCTTTTTTTGTATCTTATAACAACTGTATATTGAGTATCCGATTTGAATGATGTGAAAAGCTGATCGTTATCCGTATTCGCAGCTGAAAAACTTACATATCCACCATCTGCATCAGACCCAGTACTTGCATTCTTTATGGTAAGAATCGCATTTTTAATAGCTTCTCCGCCCCAAAGGTTCTTCCCCGTCCTCGTCACCTTCACCCCAGTCCATCCGGAGATGGGGCAGATGTTGGAGCAGGGAGAGTAGGTTGTGACCGTATTCGGATAGTTAACTGCATACAAATAATTTGTAACGGTTTCGATGGTTCTTCTCACTTGCAGACGAATTTTTGCGCAGTTTGACGGAGTTGTGTATGTTCCGTTCGATGATAATTTTTGATAACTTATATAAGTGCCATCATCTTGATACGAGAATACGAAAACCTCGCTTGTGCTGGTTATTGCGCTGCCGTATACATAATAATCTGTATTAGATAGCACAGCTATAAAGTTAACCGATCTGGAAAATGCCGGATTGGAAGCTTCTTCGCCTGTTGTTCCGTTAATGGTTCCGCTTTCCCATACTTCATCAAATAGGTTGTTCCTACTCCCGGCAGGCCACGGAGCATCATACCCGTGCAAGTCCTGCACAGGCTCGATAGCTACCTTAACGGCCTTCATGGGCTGGTTATCAGCTCCATCTGAGATACTGACGATTGGCTGAGACTCGGTTTCAACGTAAATTCCCTGCGCTGAAGCGGTTGCCCTAAGTTCTGAAATATCATTCTTGATCCCGGCCACTTCGTCAGTATCCCCAAGTCCGACCAGAGACATCTGACTTCCTGTCTGCCTGACAATATAATCTCCGTCAGCGTCAGCAAGACTCGGAAGATGCTGGAGCTTATCTCTCAGGTTAGCCGGATACCGTGTCAGATGTCCAATTGGCAGGATAGAGTCTGATACAAACTCCTCAGTACCCCAGTCAGAGCAGACTTGAATTTCCTGATAGGGTTCGGCTTGTTCGGTAGATTGAGCGGCAAGAGGATAAACGAGGTATTTGTTCGACATCGCCTCGGCAAACTGTTCCACAGTCATATCGTTATAAAGACCGCCAAACGAAAAGCGAATGGAGCCTGAATCTGAAACCCCGAGGAAAGGAACTGTCGACGATACTGATCCAGCAAAGGAATTGATCGTGCAATCAACATTTGTAAAAAATCTTTTATCGTTATTAGCCGATGCTGATGCGTCTGGAATCACTGCTGAAGCTTGGAACCAATTTGTTTTAACCCATGAAAGTGTTCCAAGATTAACTATGCCACGTTTTCTCACTACATTACCATCCGGTGGGTACTCATCGCCATCGAAATATAAGTTGCCATTCGCATCCAGTTTCGGGATACCACGAAGAACAACATTGGAATCAAGCGGATAACTATGCTTCTCATAAGGCTCATATTCACCATTGCGGGTACCGGATTTTGTTAGATGCATACAGATGCCATCACGGTTGTCAATAAACGTTTCTGTTTGAGAACTGGTAGCGTAATTGGTAAAGGCAACATAACAGCAACCTTTTGGGGTTGTTATGTTCCGTTGAGAGGTTGTTGAGGCAGACGTTCTTGACAATCCTTTTTTATTGATGTCGTAGTAATAAACGAAACTGTTAAAACGAGCATCGAATCCGGTAATTTGATAGTTCGTGTCCGGCAGTACGGCTATATAATTTGATCTCCACCTCTTACTGCTTTCTTCCGTACCACCAAATGCCCCTGTGGAAGAATTTATTGTGCTTCCCCACACGCTATCCGCTTTATCAAACAAATTAAACCCGACCATATCGTGGCTATGCAATCCACTTACGCTGACAAATTCGCCTGGATTGTACTCATAGTAGTCATTGGGGAAATATTTGCGGAACCATGCAACTCCGGCCCCGGCAGTAGCCTGCTCAAGCCCATAAACATAGTCCGCAATGGTCGGGCCAAACATAGCAGTGAGGTCGAATACGCAGATGTTTTTAAAGTCAACCGTATCTCCTTCTTGCAATGCTTCGTTTCGAGAACAGTATAAATATAAATAAGAAGTGGCATTATTAATATTGTTTAAAGCATTAACCTTACTCCACTCATTGGGAGTAACAGTGTCGGTTGCAAACGTCGTTCCGCCAAAGTAGAATTGATATTTTGCGGCTACGTTTGAACGAATGGCGGCACTCAATATGTATTTATGATTTGTTTCCGCATCACATTTCTTAGACAAACGAGCCGTTTGTTTAACACCTGATTCGGCAGTACAAGTGCAAACCCCATTAGCAACGGATATTGTCATGCCAACAGTAGACCATCCAGTAGTATCATTCGAAAAATCACCGTTTTCAACAAGCTGATTCCAGCACACTGTCCCGCCAACGATCTTCTCAAGATACTCCCGGTTCCCGACATCAGCGCTGCCGCCAGTAGGCCGAAGCTTATAAATCGCCGTATCCTCTACATACTGCGTAGAAGCAAGCTGTTCAGCGGTGCCTGAAGTAATGTCAGGATAGACCCCGACTCGGTCGGCCTTCTCAGGCATCTCTTTCTTTAACGAAGCGACGTCATCCCCCATAGAGGTCTATTCCCAGTGCGCAGCCGTCCAGGCTTCCGGCGTGGTAATCGCCGTCTTGCACGTATAGAGCTTGTCGAGATACACAACGAAATCGCCGACAGCATAGGTCTTCGACGCGCTGTACTCGTCAGCCAGGTTGCCGTCCGCAGACGCGGCCCTTTTTCTCAAATCATTGTACAGAATCTGCGAGCCGCCAAGATTCTGAATCTTTTCAGTTTGTATTGCCATTCATGTCCCTCCTTAGTATGTGTTGATAATCTCCCGCACATCATCTGCGGACGCACGATCAACTTCCATGGAGACCCAGCCGGAACCGTCGTATACATACCTGTATCCGTAGGGTTCCGTGCCGCTATCCCCTGCATACTTCACAATGTAAGAATCCCCAACCTCAGCGCTCTCAGGCAGGTCTGAGACGTGATTGACGCTCCCTTTGAATGTTGTGCCGTCATCAATGACTGTTGTCCCCTCCTGCTTCTTGGCGATGGCGATTGCCAGGATCTGATCAGCCAACCCAGCCATTTACTCACCTCCAACAACGGCAACCCAGTTACCGTTCTGGTCCATCTGCCAGATGTGCTCAAGGTCGGCCGTGTAAGCCACGCTCCCAATGGGCACGGTGTACTCGGGACCAGTCGCCAGATCCGCCTCGCTTCCAACCATGAAGGTCATCGGGTTGGTGTCTCTCGCAATAGTGTTGTTGCCGTCAATCAATGTCCATGCCATCTCATTCACCTCCGTAAGTGTCGATGATTTCCTGAACATTGTCGGTGTTGGCGGCATGGTCTTGGATCATCTGGAGGATGTCTGCCTTTTGCCACTTCGCCTCGTCCCACTCTCCTGTCGCGCCGTCCTCCGCGCACACATACAGCTCGCCGCCGTAGGTTACGTATTCGCCTGCCGCGTATGTCGTGCTCTCGCTGTACATGCCAGCGGCACTGACTGCTCTAAGAAAAGTGATCACGTCTGCTGAACCGCGATCAAATTCAGGCTCTAAATCTGTCATGTTGAGTTCTTCAAGTTCGACGTCGAAGTCCATGTTACATCACCGCCCTATGATACTGTGGCCCACATCTGACCACGAGCGGCTTGCTGGTCTCCCTGCCGCCTTGCGTGCATTTAATGTTCACCTGCGCCGTGATGTCGATGAGGTCGTCGAACTTCAGTCCTTCTTCCTCGGTGATCTCGACGTAGGCGTAGCAGGACGTGTCGTCGATTTCTTCGATCTTCTCGACCGTCTTCTCAAGCACCAGCTTGTTGCGCTGTCGGTAGGATACAAGCACCGTATCCTACTCCCCTGCTGGCATCGGGATCTTGAATCTGTGGATCTCGGTTTCGCCCGGATAAAACATCTCAAATCCCTCCTTATGCCGGTGTATACTCGCTGATAATTGCATTGACCTGCGCGGTGGTTGCGGTGTCGGCGACAACCTTGTTGTTGCTAAGAGCAATGCCCGTCCCCGGATTAACCGCCAGCACATAGCCGCTGATGGTCAGGCCGCTGCCGACCCTGATCACGCCCGGGGTGCTGGCCGTCGCCGCCATGTGTGAGGCTTCCGCCAGCGACACAGCCGCCCAGTGCGCCTGGTTCCATGCCTCGGCCCTCGTAATCGCTGTTGTGCACCGATACAGGTCGCCGTTGTAGATCACCACATCGCCGACGGCGTATGTCCCGCTGGCGCTGTACTGCGGCGCGATAACCGTCAGGTTCGCCTTCTGCTCAAGCTCTGAGTTGATCTTCTGCGAACTCCATGTCTTGTAGGCGAGCACATGAGTATCATCGATATTGTTCTGCCCACCGCCACCTCCTCCGCTGGAGAAGGTCATTGTAAACGAATGATTCGTCGGTTCAAATCCCATGCTCATGCGCTCATCACCTGCCTGAAGAATTGTTCACCGCACTTAGTTACCAGCGGGTGACTTGTACAGCGCGAGTTGTCCGTCAGAATCACATTGGCCTGAATCCAGATGTCCTCGTGATCCACGAAGCGTAGCGTGTCGCTCTGATTCAGGTCGATTGTCGCAACGCAGCACAGAGGATCATCGCTGTCTGCCTCAACGCTGGCTGTCTCTTTTTCCAGTACGACCTTGCCGCGTTGCTTGTAGGAGATTCTCACCTAGCTGACGTTCTCGAAAACAAAAGGCAATGTAAATCTGTGAGAATCTGTTTCCCCTGGATAGCACATGTTTTTCCCTCCTTTTATGCTGTAGCGCCAATCGCGAGATATGAAAACTGCCGGTTTCCGTCGCTGTAGGCGCGAAAGCTTGTTGTAGAAATGTCTCCGATGTAAATCTTCTGTACGGTACTGCCGCCCGTAATCACTACCCATGTCTTGCCGGCGACGAATGGATCGGTCGCCGAGTAGTTGAGCTTAACCGCCGCATCATCAAAGCTGACGGTATTGCCTGCGGCTGTCGCGGTTCCTGTGCCCATGGCTATCTTCACGGGCTAACCTGCAAGTACGCCGGTAATCTCACTGATGTCATGCGTGTGACCGAGCGGGGAAATGCCGATGCCCCGAAGAGCATCGGCTATATTGCCTGCGCCAAGTCCGCCATGCTCGACGGGCAGGACACCATACGCGATCTCCTCCGCCTTGTGGTAATGGTGGTGTGTTCCCGGCGGGTTGTCGTGTAACCATTCCTTCAGGCTGAACACGCCATCCTGTATAACGTCCCAGTCAGGGTTGATCTCCACGGCGTGATCACGCGTGCCGACCATCCCGATGCTTACATTGAATTGCATAAAGTGAAGCGGTATTTCAATCGCTGTTCCAGCCAAATCTACCGCCTCCTTTATACAGCCGCGAATGCGACGTAGTAACAGTCAATCGTATCCGCCGTGTCGTCTCGCTCGACGGTATACGTGAAGCCGACCGGTGATACTCCGCCCGTTACGACCGAGAATTTATGATTTGTAAAGTCGATAACTGTAGAGTTGTTTGCCGCCAGCGACAGCATGACTGCCGGCGCACTGGCAAATGCGTTTTCCGTCAGGTTAATCGCCATGCCTGCATCCGCGAAGGATACCGTGCCGCCATACGTTCCCGCGGCAATCGTAAATTTTCCCGCGGCAATTGCAAACGGGAACATGCTTGCTGGCAACTTCCCGTCGGTCACGCCTGTCAGGTCGGCCAGCGCATGTGTGTGGCCTTCAACCGAAGCTCCGGCCTGTAGCATGTTCTGGAGCGCCGCCTGTGTTGCAACGCCGGTTCCTCCTCGCTCAAGAGGCAGGATTCCGTCGTTGATATCCGATGCGGCGTGATGGTGAGGTATGGTTGTCGGCGAATACTCCTTCAGCACGTCAACCATGTTTGTGCTACCGAAGTAAAGCTCCCACTGTGGGTTGATCTCGATAGCATTATCGCGTGCGCCTTCCATACCAAAGGAGACGTTCAGACCGCCGTTCTTGATATGGAAGATACTCTCAGAGTTGTCAACGGTGGTGATCTGTTCCGAATACGAACCGGGAACGCCGTGTTGGGCTTCGAACTCCTGTAGTGTATCCACGGCAACGATGCGCACTTGGTATGTGCCTGTTCTTGTCAGCGCGCCGTCGCCGATGATATTCATCTCGCCGGGGACGATAATCACAGGCTCGCTCCATACCGTATCTTCTTCATGCTTGAATTGTGCGGTGAGTGATACAAGCCTGTTTCGGTTTACGCCGTCAGATACAATTGACGCAACTACAACCGGCACACTAACATACAAGTATGTACCAAGAGATGTCGGCGTAGCGTCGTCCTGCCCCTTCACTCTTCGCGCAATGACTTGGCCAAGGGACGGCTTGAAGTATTGATATACCTGAATTGTTTTTGTTGGCGTTTCAACTGTTTTGTTGTATGTGGTGGTACCTATCACAAAATTGTTTGTAATCACGCCGTAACAAGACAACGACCCATACTCGGGGATTGGACCTGCTTCGAACACATTGACCGTATCATGTTGTGACTACGATCCGCATCTCAGGTAAATATCTTTGATTGTAGCCCCGGCCTTGGTTGTATCCTCATCAATTTCCGGATCCGGGTTTGTGATCACAAGACGGCACTTCGAATACCCCTGCACATATACGCCCCATTCCTGAAGGAGCGTGCGGTCATTCACTAATGTTACTGTGAAATCATCATACGTTGGCAGAACTCTGTTGGGGTCAACATTGATTGTGAATGAAAGACTGTATCCGGAGCCAATTTGCTCGTTATTGTAGTACGTATAGATCGTTGCGGTCGCAGCGCCTACAGGCCAATTGCTCGGAACGGTAAATGTTTTAACAAGGTTGTTTAACCCGTCGCCGCCATAGTCTACGGTAGTCTGATGATCATCGTCACGATACCATTTAACTTTGTATGTAAAGTCTGGGCATCGGTCTGCGCTATTGATGGTAACATTTATTTGGTTGCCTTGAATAACCGATGTTTTATTTAGAGAACCTGTGGCCTGTTCTTTTTGGTAATAATAGTATGTTAGCGCGACACTTGTGATTGCGGCAAACTGATAAAGGTCCCCAGAATAATATTTGAACTGGCAATAAGTGTGACCGTCTACATTTGTATATGTAGCAATTCTGCGCAACAATGCGGTATCATTTGATTGCCCATTCTTGTCTTTTTCTGGAATATTAATCTCTCGAGAAGATGGACGGTCTGCTATCGGAATGGTGTCTATCTATACGTTATTCAGTGTATGTCCGCTGAGAGTGACACTGCTTTTTCCCATACCCGGCCAGTAAATATAAGCAGTGGTTTCGTGAGAGTCTGTCCACGGCCATCCGAATGACGACAATCTGTATGTAAGCTTAGCCCCGGCAAAAATAGCTGTATTCGGAAGTCCTTCGCCATCATAGAAGACATAATAAGACCTGTCGTCGTCGTCAAGCTTACCAGGCCATCCTGTTACGAGCCACGCTGCTCTTGGGGTCTCCGAACTACTCGGACCCCTGCTGTGTGATGTTATAGATTTTTTAGCAGTATTTGCCATCGATTACTCACCTGCTTCCTGATACGTATTTGTCATGGTGGTGACAGTACCAACAACAGAAGTATTGGTGAGTGTATAACCAGTCGGAAGTGCGCCTTCCGTCCATGCATACGTAATATCGTCCGTATGATTGCTGTGCCGCGGCAAACTTGTAATAGTCTGAGTCCAGTTGTTGCTGGCGCTCAGGGTTACTGTTTGAACCGCAGTAGTGACACCGTTAATAGTTTTGTTCAGCGTAGCCGTAATTGATTCCGGCCTGAGCTGTGCCTGATTGCCGTTGTCGTTCCATGTGATCAGGATCGTTGCTTCAGTGGAATCATCCGGATTCACGATGGCCATGGACGGCACGTTGTTCACCAGCATCTCATATGTAATCTCGTTTACATACTTGCTGGAGTAGGCGTTGTACGCATACATGGTTGCGTTCTTAATTGTTACCGGGTACACCGTCGTGTCCAAAGATACCAGATCGCTGGAGTTGTCCGTCTGCTTCAGATACAGCGTAACAATCTGGTCCGCAATCGTCGGCAATAGCGATTCATAAGTTGTATCGTCCGAAGATATAGCAAACGTACCGCCATTGTAAGTCTTAAGCGCCTGCGTTAACTGTTCATCCTGATACACAACGAAGGTGCCGCCGTTGAGAGTGTTGCCTGCGCTGTCAGTCAGTCTGACCTCGCACAGCGTATGAACCTCAATCTCCTCGATATTGCTTCCTTCAGGCTTCGGCACATAACGAAGTCCAAGCCCCGTCTCTGTACGAACCCATTTGAATAGCCCGTGAATATCTGTCTCGCGGCCCATAATCAGCTCGTCTGTGATCTGGGCATATGTGATATACAATTGGTCATTGCCGAAGTAGGCAACCGTCTTGGTCGTACCGTTGCTGTCATATACGAACGAGAGCCGCCCGTTGTTGATCACGCATTTCAGGTTTGAGTCTGTGCGGCCAATTTCAACGCCGCGCCCGGAAGCCCGGATGTATGCGCTGTATTTGTTGTCAAGCGTAGAGATTGTCGCGACAGATCTGTTGAATGTGATTTCGACCAGCTCCGGCGTTTGTTCAACCGTAGACTGTAAGATTTCCATGGTACCCGTCAGGTCGTTGATTTCGTTCTTGGTCGCCTTGGACATGATCGTATCGCCAAGATCACCAATAGCGATCTCCGCCTGCCTCAGGCTTGCAACGATGGAGTTCAGGTTGCCGTCCTGTACAATCTCCCAGTTGGTTCCGTCCCAGCGTTTTAATACGTTGGCATTGGCCTGATCGATCCACAGGTCGCCGACCATCAGCTCGCGCTCTTGTGTGCTTGTGGGTGTGGTCTCCTGATAATATGTCTGCGTGCCGGTGCCGTCCTCGCCGTCTGCAACCAGAACACGCGGTGTACTCCAGCTGTTACTGGTCAGTGTAACGCTCGCTGCCTGAGATGACGGGTTGGCCATGGTCACCCAGCACTGTTCGCCGTTGTTCGTTGGGAAGTCGCGGCTCCATCCATCCAGCGTGCCCGTTAGCGTGTTGGTCCCGAAGGTAAACGTAAGGTTGCCGGTCGGAACTGCCGGGTTGGTTGCCTGCCGCTTATACAGATAAACGACGGCATTGTTGTATCCGGCCGCGCCATCAAAGCCCTTGTATTCGCTCCATGTGTAGCCGCTCGCCAGCACCGGTGGAATCGGGCTGTTTGTGCTTGCAATGCCAAGATATTTTGTATTGGTCTGCGGCTGGTCTGTCATTTGGCTACCGTCAGCATTCGCGGAGTACTTTATATGCAGGTAACTGCTCTCGCCGTTAGCACCAACGTATGCGCTCCATGTATAAGCTGATGCCGCTGTTGGTGCCGTGGAAGATTCGGTAACAGCCACGCCAATATACTTGGTATCCGCCGCCGGTGTGGTCGTCATATTACTTCCGTCAGCATTGGCTGAATATCTGACATAAATAAAGTTACTTGTGCCATCCGCGCCATCTGCGCCACGGTACTCACTCCATGTATATCCGCTCGCCTTTGACGGTGCGGTACTGCTGTTGGTCGAAGCAATGCCAATGTATTTGCTGTTGGCCTGCGGTGTTGTGGTCATATTAGCGCCGGACGAATTCGCCGAGTATCTGATGTGCACGTAACTGCTGACGCCGTCCTGTCCGCTGGCACCATCCGCACCGACGTACCGGCTCCACGTATACGAGCTTGCCGCCGCCGGGGCTGTGTTGTTGTTTGTAATAGCCACACCGATGTAAAGCGTACCGGCAACAGGAGTCTGCGTCATATCGCTTCCGTCGGAGTTCGCAGAGTACCGCACATGAATGAAGTTGCTGGTGCCGTCCTTACCCTGACCGCTGGAAACACAGCTCGGGGCTGAATCAGCGGTTGAGTTGTCATTATAAATCAGATGTGTTTTCTTCCAGAGGAATTCATCAACACCCAGCGCAGGCGCAACCTGCGACCATGTTGCATGATCATCCGGCGCGGTGGACGAACTTGTGCTCTTGGCAAACAGATCATAAGACGAAGCCACCGACTTCGCGACCTTCCCAGACAGCAACGTAATCGCGCCATTCTTCGACAGGTCGATCTGCGAACCAAATGAGCTGTTGATCTTATCAACACTGATACTGCCAGCTTCAATACGTTCAGCTGACAGGAAACCCGTAGTGATCTCCTCGGCCGCGAAGCCTTTGCCCGTACCAAATGTGCGCCAGTTCCATGATCCATCCGCTTTCTTGCCGTCGGCGATCATGAAGCCTTCGCCGCTCAACATCATCGCAGCCGTTCCCGCGGCATTCTCAAAGATCAGGTTGCCCTGCGGATCTGTGTACCAGTTGGAAGACACAGACAGCAGTTGATTCCGCATCACGTCGATGGTGCCTTCAAGGCGGCTGGCCGTGATATGGCCCATGCTGTTGATCGCCTCGGCGCGGTCATACATGGCCTTCTTCTGCTCCATGATGTTCGCCGCGTTCGTGATCCGGCTCAGTACGGACTGAAGCGTTACGCCGGTCACCGCCGCATCTACGTTGGTTACCTCAACGGATCCAGCGGACTCGTTGTCGAATACCTGCGTAATGGAGTTGATGTAGCCGTAGTCGTTGATCCGAAGCTCGTCGTCCCAGATGTGGCCTGCATCGTTCACCTCGAGATCGTCTAGGCTGACGCCCAGCTGTTCCTCCGCCGCGACATATCCAAGAGTATATGTAACCTTGGGCTTGGCGAGCCGCTCGCTCATATCCAGCGCGTCCTGATACAGCGCCTCTTCCTGCCCGGGGACGTAGTTGGAATCACTCCAGTAGCCGTCCTTCAGCATGTCGCCCATGGCGTCAAGAAAGTCGGATTCAACGTCCGCCTGCCCCATCTGCGCCGCGTTCAGCTCTGTGTTTGTTTCGTCATATAAAAAAGCATCCTGCGCGGCATGAAGCACCAGCTCATACAGGCCGGCCATGCTCGCTGTGCCGTCGTAAAGTTCGTTGATCTCGTTTTGCAGGGTCTGGATGTTAGCACTGTATTCAGCGATTTTTTCCTCGCTTTCTGTATCGTCGATCCTATCCTGCCATGTGGTAATAGCCTGTTGTTTGGCTGAGACAGAAACTTCCTTCGCACCGATGGATGCAGATGCAGGCGTGACATATTTCACTGCCGCCTGATCTGTTGTGTTAAAGTTCGGCGCGCCCTGACGGTACTTATCATTAGCCTGAATGATAACGATAGAGTCCGTGCTCTTCAGCTCCGCATCTTCATCTGTCGCACCACCGCCAAGCACATAGGAGGCAACGGCTCCATTCTCAAGCCGATACACAACATATTTAATCTGACCCCAGGCATTATTCAGTCGGTTTGCAATTGTATTCAGCCGTGCCATAATCGTGCGCACATTGGTTGCCGCATCGAGCACGTTAGTCAGATAATCGTCCAGCGCGTCCTGATGCCTTTGCGTAAAAAGACCGATGTCTTTGTAGTAATCAAAGTTCAGCAGATAACTCAGGCCTGTCGGGTTAACGTCATCGATGCCGACATATCCGTAGTCGCCGTACTCACCCTCCACATACAGGCGGGTTACGATATCCGAGCTGTCAAACTTTGTGCTCAACGTCTTTAGATTCTTTCCGACAACGAACTCCCATTCCTGCATCCGGTTATTGGCGGCGCGCAGGTCAACCGTGCGTGAGTCGCCGTGGAATATTGGCACGGCCTCGAACAGGTTGCAGATCTTGGTGATCAGCTCGTATGCGCCGCTCTTGCCACTGCTGTTCAGGCTACGCACCTTCTCAGTAACGCCGTCTTTCTCGAGGAATACGTCCACGGTCCCAAGCGTCCAGCCTGTGCCGTGCAAAGCCTGCTCTGCCAAATACGAAATGGTTCCAATGCCGTTCGTATCATCAAATGTCAGATAGATGTTCTTGGTCTTCAGCAGTTCCGAAACATGGTTACACACCACCTCTGCGGATACACTCTTGCCGTCCTTTTTCCGGGTCGGCGTCTGTATAATAAACCAGTCCGTCTCGTCGCCGTGGATCAGGCGAACCATATATTCATTCCGAATGAAATCCCACCGGAAATTATGTTTCTGATCAACCATGAAAGGCAGGGTAAACGTCTAGGTCTTCTGGCCATTCCGCTCTTTCTTTCTGGTTATGGTATGAGCCGATCCTCGTTGCTGGAGGTCGGAGTCATACAAATCACATAGATTATTGCCGTCATAATCGAATACCGACAATGATGTATGCTTCATTCCTTTATCTCCCCTTTACAGCAGGCGCGGAGTAAACTCGTAGCTGAGTTCGGTTAGCGCCACTCCGTCGCCCTCGACCTGAATCTGATTCATGGTCACAATCTTTGTCACATCAATTCCGCTCGCGTCCGCCGAGGCGCTGATCACCGCGGTTCCGTCCGTATTCAGGCTGGCGATTCTGTACCACTTCCGGTTAATCCATACGTACTTGCCGAGAGGATCAATCCACGACGGAAGATCGGGAAGCTCGATGACATTGGAGCCGCTTGTGTAAACAACTGTTACTTCGTTGCGGATAATATTGCACGGGTCGAGCGAGATCAGGCCGCGATTATGACAGCCGAATGCATACTCGGTCAGCCCCGCGTATTGGTTGGTGATTAGGCCGCTCTCCGTGTCAATCGTAAGCACGCCGTTCTCCGGCAGTTCCTTCAGCTCGCAGCTCGTCCCGTTTAATGTGTTCCGCAGGATCATGCCGTTTGGCGCTGAACCGCTCAGATGAAGTGTCACGCCGCACTTCTCATCCCCGGGATTGTAGATCAGAAAAAGCCGGTCGTTCGCCTGCGGTGCAGCCGGCATCATGCTGGTCGCCAGGATGTTACCGTAGTTTGTCGCAAGATCCACGTCGTAGTCATCATAGCTGGTGTACAGCATGTATCCGAATGGATCGTCCGCGTCAAACGTGATGGTAAAAGTCCCGCTGTACATAGTTTCCGTGCTGTCCGGGTAGGACTCCGCATAGATCTTGCCGGTTACGGGTTTGCTTGGCGCGACGTTGTAATATACGAATGGCCGCTCGTCAAAGATCAGCCTGCCCTGCGTGTCATGCCCAAGCCAGCGGCGGATGTCCTCCCGCTGTTTCATGGTGATGTGTTCAAAGTAACAACTCAGCGTAAACGTTCTTTTCGCTACCCTGTTGCCGTAGTTCTACTCGCCGTGCCGCCAGGAAACTTTGCTGTTATTTCTCTCAAAATTCGGGGAGGCGAACCAGAGTGCCGAGGCATCCGGTATGTAATAGCATCCCATATCATAGCTGTGAATTCCGTTATATGTAAAGCCGTCCATGTTCTCCCCTCCTTATTGTCGCGGGGCTGTACCTGTCGCGATACAGCCCCGCCCTTGATCATAACCTTGACGACCTGATGCCGCCAACAACACTTCCCTGACCAAGCTGGTTCATAATTTCCTCACATACTCTAAGCGCCACTTCCTCGTAGTCGGCGTCGCTGTCGAGCTTCTCCACGTTTACGTTGATGGTTTCAATGCCAACAGAGTTGGACTGCGTCCTCGTAACAACCTCCGGCGGGAGCGCAGACATCTGCGGCACCTGTACTGTTTCGAGCGCGTTCACAAGTCCCTGAAGGATCTTAGTCTGCGTCGGGTTCAGCAGAGCCTCGGGCTGGGCGAATGTACCGTCCACCCAAGCGAGTCCCGTGTAGTCCACAAGACCGCCGGTGGCATATCGCTTGGACGATTCAGCCCTGACAACGCCAGCCTGTTCGCCGCCGCTTCCGGGGTTCTCCGCATTATACGTTGTTTTCGCAATGGTTGTATAAGACTGTGCCGTCACAGCGTCTACGGCTTCCATTGCCTTCGCGATATCCTCGATGGCTTTCTTCCATTCGTCAACATACTTCTCTGCCTGTAGCTTTCCAGCCTGAGCAAATTCCTCGCTGTTTTCCTTCAGGAAGTCAATGATATGTTCTTCGCCACCGGCAATAACCTGCTCCACCTCGTCCCAGTAGGTCTTCACGCGGCCATGCATGGTATCCAGCATGTCCTGCCAGTTGTTGACCATCTGCTTCTGGTTTGCGTCTGTTGCCTGCGCGAAGGCCTGATCATTGTTCTTCAGCCATTCGATGATCTCGGAGTCTGAGCCGCCCAAGATTTCTTTCATGGCGGCGATCAGCGCATCCGGATTGTTCGCCAGATCTTCGTAGTACTTTTCAAGATGTTCCTTGTACTTCTCGATATTGGCAATCTGCTCGTCAATGGAATCCTGCCGCGCCTTGGCTTCCGCTTCAGCCGCCTCCCATGCCATGTCGTTGCGCATCTCGGCGATCTGTTTTTCCAGATCCATGCGCTCCTTCATTCGGGTCGGGTCTGCGCTGATACGATTAAGTTTGGTTTCAAGGTCATGTAGCTTGGCAAGCTCCTCTTCCTTTTCGGCCTGTTCCTTACGGGCATTCAGCTCTTCGTCAATCAGGTCGCGTTCCTTTTCAAGAGCCGCGATCCGTTCATCGGCGAGACTGGTCGAGAGATTGTGTTCTTCTTCCTGCCGCTGTTTGAGCAAGTCGATGATGGTATTTTCCATATCGACCTCGCCGCTCAACATGTTCTTGATCTTGTTCTCTCTGTCTTCAATCGCATCATAGATCGTTTGTCTCAGGGAGATTTGCATATCGCGAATCTCGTCCTTGATATCCTTGATGCTGTTCTTTAACTTTTCGATTGATTCGTTATTCTCGATAAGCTTCTTGGTGTAATCCTGATGTGCCTGCTGGAGTCTGTCCAGATCATCGGCTACCGTCTGGTAATCCTCGGAAGATTGATCAAGCTTGGCAAGCTCTGCGGTCTTGATGGCGATCCATTTCTCGATCTTTGTGATATCTTCCTCAAGAGCTTTATTTTCCGCATTGAGCGCTTTGGCTTCTTTTTCGTGATATGCAATAACACCCTGAAGCTTGCCCTGCTCTTCAAAGAGATCGGCATAGGCGCTGTATATATCCTGCTGATGAGATCTGATATCCACGCGCTGATCCATAAGGTCAAGCATGCGTTCAACTTCGGTCGTCTGGTCTTTATTGACCTTTGTGGTAGAAGAAGATGAGGATTTCCCGCTACTTCCGGAACCTTTTTTCCCTCCGCCACCGCCTCCGCCGCCGGACTTCTTGCTCCCACCGCCAGCACTGCCAAGCCCAAGATTCTTGAATGGGTTGTTTGCCGTTGGGACAAGTTTCTTGTAATTCAGACTTGCAGTTGCTGTCTCTTCGCCAACAGCCCATGTCTGTCCCTGTGCCTGCCGTAGCACAGGGATCATTGTATCAACCTTGACTTCTTCGTCTTCAAGGGTGAATAAGCCAAGGGCAACCAATTGTTTAACAGCTTCTGATGCTTCGCCTTCAACATACACAATGCCTTGCATGAGCTTGCTGAAGTCAGCCTCGCCAACGCCCAGGATTCTCATAACCGCCGTCTGGTTCATAGCGTCATATAGCTCCTGACCTTCAGCGATGATATCCTGCATCTTATCCGGGATCTGATCCCACGAACCGAGGACTTCCTCCGCACTCATACCAAGGACCTTGGCGATATTGCTAACGTCGCTCGCCGTAGGCTTAAGACCCTTATTCATTTTAGCATTAGTATCATTAATATCTTCTAATGCCTTAACAACGTTATCGCTCTCTCCGCGGAATTTATCAAACGCATCCGCCGCGCTAACAGAGCCGTTCTTTAAATCTCGAATGGCCTGATTTGTATTTTTGAACGCCGTCGAGTTAGCACCTTTGAGCGTGTTCTTTAAAGCTTTTTCCAGTTCTTTTTGCGCTTGAGTCAGGTCCTCGGTATCATCCGTTGTATCCTGCAATGCGTCTCCCGTGGCTTCAGCTTCTTCGCTCTGCGCAGCTAATGCGCTCTCCGCATTGTATAACTCGGCAACCAGTTCCGGATATGTCTTGTTGATACCCTCCTTGATCTTGTCAGAGAAGCCATTAAAGACCTCCAGCGCCTGCTGAACACCGCCGTTTTCAGCTTCGAGCGCGTTAAGCATTTCCTCAACTTGGTATCTGTAGTCGTTGGATTCGGCCCACGAATCTTCGGAGTCTTGCGCGTTCTGTTCGGCGTGTTGCTGAAGCCAAGACTTCTCGGCGTCAGATGTGCCGTAATACGCCTCCTGAAGTTGATGAAGCAATTCAAGAAGTGCAGTCATTTTGTCTTCCGCCGCCTCTACATTTTCAACATCCATGTCGACCCCAAGCACAATGCCAAGTTCGTCTGCGTCGTATATATCTTGTGCGGATGTTGCGTTATATACAATGCTGTCGATATAATCATGAACGGCTTCCTCAGTCAGCACTGTGCCGTCTGGCAAGATCGGCGTAAAAGCCACAACAACGCCGTTTTCATTTCCTGCGGTTTCGAACCAACCCGAACCACTGTACACGGTGGCAATTCCTTCTTCGGCATCTTTCCAACCAGCCTTAACCAGTTCTGCGGCATCAACCAGCGGCCTTGCAAGCAAGTCTGCATTAGCATCCGGGAACAAAAATTTCGTCCAGTCTCCGAGCGTCTCTTTGCTGATGTCATCCAGCACGCCAAGAAGCGCCAACCCTTGTATTGAAGCCTGTTTGGCGTAGTCGCCAACCTGCGCCAGCTCAGGCGCAGAAGCATCCAGACTGTTCACGAAGTCTGACAGCGTACGAATAGAGTCACTCATATACTCTTTGAACGGGCTGTTCTTCATCACTTCTTCGCTACCCATAATGAAGCTGTTGAATGTGCTTGCAATATTATCCGCTTCTCTGCGGCCGATAGCCCCGAGTTCGGTAATCATAGCCTTTGTGTCGCCCATCAGTGCCATCAGCTGAGGATACTTCTTAATCATCTCCGTCAGAGTGGACGCGGATAACGGGTTGGTTGAATCAGCACCGCGAAGGGCTTTGATATAGGAATTAATACTTTCAAGATTTCCAGCTGACGATTTAACTTTAGAGACAAAGTCGCTCACGCTTGTGCCTGCATCCTCTGTTGCGTCTTTAACACCCAGGATGTTCGCAATCATTTTATCAAGGAAGGCATTTACAGCTTGTTTATCTTCAAGCGAAGTAAGCCCGTCAATAAAATCGCCAAGGTTCTCGGCCGCACCTTTTGTTTCGAAGCCCAGCGAAGACAGATCAAGATTCTGAAAAAAGTTCTCGTTAGTCAGCAGGAATTCCCTGGTAGCCTCGCTGAGTTTTTCGTTTTCCGTATCGATCAGCTGTTCGATATTGGTCAATAGTTGAGCCGAATCGCCTACGAATGCCGCCAATTGCGGATACTGTTCAAGCAGCTCAAGTTTGTCATCCATATCAAGACTACCGAAGGATGCGCCGTCTTTCAATTCCTGCTGGACAGATTTGAGCATATCAATTCTGCCGCGAATGTCGCTGGTAGCCTTGTCAAGAGTTTTGATCATGCCGTCAGTCGCTTCTTCGACCGCGCCGCCTTCTTCGCCCTTAGACGTGCCTGCGAGGAAACGGGCAATCGCCTCGGCAACCGTACCTTCACCTTGTAGTTCCTTGAGTAGGTCATCAACACTTCCGCCGTTTGCAAGCGCCTGATACAACGCAATAGCTGTAGCATCGTCTATCTCTGATGATAAATGCCTCGCCCAGTAATCCAGATAATCTTGAGAGCCATCAAAAACGTCCTCAAGTGAGTTCATGATGTTTTGACGAACCATCTCACCTAGGTTGGTCCAATCACTGCTTCCGCTCATCAAACCGGCGATCTGCTTATAGTTTAGCCCGGACGCCAGAGCATCATTGATCATTTTTATAAAGTCAGCGCCAAACTCAGGATTGTTTGCCATCATTGATTCAAACATATCATCCTGTGCGTCTGTCAGAAATCCGCTAATAAATCTGCGATAGGCCTCTTTGGCATTCGAGAGATCAGCTATATCAAAGCCGTTAACAAGCCAATCCGACACAATATTTGCAAGTGTAGAACCCGCGTTCTGAAGCTCTTCACCTGAAATAACGCCGTCTTCCCCAGCAAGGATGTTCATCAGGTAATCATCAAGCAAACCTGCCTCAACCGTATTTTCGCCAATGGCCCCACCAAGAGCTTCTCTCGCAAGAGCTACTGCGGTCTTGGCCTCCTGATTTATGGTCTCCTGAAGGCTACCTATATCTATCTGGAATATTCTTGCCCATATTTGATCTGCAATAGGTTTAGCATAATCTTGGAGATTGAGCCCGTACGCTTCAGGGTTTGCGATAGCCCAGAAACCCTGCTCGCCAACAAGCCCGAGCGATTTACCTGCTTCTACAGCAGCCTGCTTTAACTCACTGGTTGCATCAAGTTTGGCAAACGAAGCATGAAGTGCATCGTACAAAGTTTCAGGATTGCTTGGATCAAATCCATACTTTGTTAGCTTGGCCATAGTCTCGCCGTTTATTGTGCTTGGTGTAAAGTTACGAAGAGCATCAAGAGCATTTGCGGCAGAAATCTTCTGTTCGAGACCAATCATTTTTTCAAGTTCGTCGTTGACAATACCAAGCATCTCAGAATGTGTGAGCAGACCCTTGTTAAAATCCGCAACTGCCTGAGCTGCTACAGGTGATACGCCGGACAGGCTCTCAAGCAAGGTTTTGTAATCGTCCATGGACGATTTGCCACTTGAGACACTTTCTTTCATTTCGTCAAACTGAGTTTTTAATTCTTTAATATTCTCAAGAGATTCGTGGCTTTTAGTAAGCCTGTCCATACTTTCTTGATATTGTTCTGCTTTGGTTTTAAGCTCTGAAAATGCTGTGCCAAGCAGTGTGATTACAGCAATAACACCAGTAATAGCCATAATAATTGGATGAGCCTCAAAGGTTGTCAACACAACATTCAAAACTCCTCCGCTCGCTGCGGTTGTAGTCATAGCATGACCAACCAGCGCAATTGCAGCCGCCAAAATAGGTAGGATAATATTCAATCCGCCTGTAGCGTCCGTCAGATGGTATATTCCTGATACAACACCAGAGAGGGCGTTGTAGAAACCCTTCATAGCATCGCCATTCATAAATCTGGTATACAGTTCCTCCATGGAGGCTGTCAGGCGATTGTTCGCCGCCTCCACACTATCCTCCCAGATCGCATACTTCTGTAGCGTTGTGCCTGACGCATTGATCGCTCCATTGTATAATTCGAAAGCGCGACTTCCTCCTTCGGCTCCTTTACTCATGTCGTTCATCAGAGCAATGAAGGTGTTCTGCTGTCTTGTGCCAGCAACAGCTGTGGCAATATAAGACTTTTGTTTGCCGTTCAGGTCTTCCCATTTTGCCGCCACGTCCTCAAAGATATCCGTCATATCGCGCCAGTCGCCATTGGATTTCAGCAACTGTACATCGATTGTCGCAAGGGCTTTAGCGACGTCGTTAATCTTTGTTTCATCTTCCTGATTAAATCCAGTGGTCTTTATGCTGTGCAATCTCGCCATAATGGCGTTCATGCTTGTGCCGACAACTTCCGCCGCCTGTCGTGTAGTCTCAGATACGGTCGCAATGTACGCGCCCAACCATTCGAATTCAACACCGAAGTTTGCGGCAGACGCGGCAGTCTTCTGCATGGCGGTACCAACTTCCTGCGCGCTCGTACCGGCGTTATCGCCTAGGTAAATAAACACGTCGGTAACGCGCTGAATATCTCCCTGAATCTGATCCTTCATGGAGTTGCTCGTCGCCGTAATCAGGTCTGCCGCCTCTTTGAAATCCATTGCGGCGATCTTAGCATACTGCGTAGTATATCTCAGCCGCTTGTCAACGTCAGCGTCGCCAAGGCCCTGACGATAGAACGTTGTAGCCGCAGAAGCGATTTCTCTGGAGGTAACACTCAGCTCGCTAGCCATCTGCCTGTATTTAGTCGTGAGGTTCGCAATATCCCCTTGCGACTTCATAGTAACAACCTGAATCTCGTTCAACTGATCGTAGTACTCTTTGGCATAATCCTTCGCAGATGACCACATCTCGCGAATGCCTCGAAGAATAACCATAGTACCAAGCATGGAAACGAGTCTCTCTGTAAACTGATTGGTTTGCTGAACTTCGCTCTTCAGCCCCGCCGCATGGTCTCTGGCTTGTGCTTCAGCAAGAGCGGTCTTATCCATAGCGGTCCTAACTTTTTCGCTTTCAAGAGCTGCCTGCCGCATCTCCGCGCTATAGCCATTAATTTGACTTTGCAGAGCCGCCGCCTGAGCCGCAAGCGCACCCGCCGTCGCAGATCCTGGCGTTGCCCCCGCCTGCCTCTGCTTGACCGCCTCGAGCCGCACATACAGATTAATTAATTGATTAACCTGTGTTTGCATTTCTTTAGCTTCCGCAGTCTAAGCGGCGTCCGCCTTCATAGCCATGGCGTCTTTAAGTTTGCGTATCGCGGCCTCGCTTGCTTCAGTATACCGCTTTAAGTTTATGAGTTCTGGATGCGCCTTTTTAATATCCTCGGCAAGTTTCTTAAACTCCAGCGCCTGTTCTTTATAGCGTGCCGCGGTGTTTTTGTCGCTCTCTTTGGCGTTATTGTACTTGACCGTGTAGTCAGCCGCAAGCTTGATAGCGTTGCAAAGTTCTCTTAGCTCTTGTGTTTGTTCTTTTGTCGCAAAGCCACGGCTCATTTGCCCCATTTTCTTGCCGGCCTCTTCGGCCTTGGCAATAAGCGCATCCAGCTCTTTTCTAATCTGAGTTGTGACCGCCTTACTTACATCAATGGACTTGCCGATACCAATTGTACCAAGCAAGTTATTAATCTTCTGAATATCCTGTTCAAGCTGGCTGGTTTCAAGTCTCAGCCTTCCAAGGATCTTATCTCCTCCGCCTTTTGCAGCCATGTCCTACGCCTCCCTCAAATCTCAGCAGGACAAAACTGTCCGGCTTATTTGGTCTTCTTCTTCGCAATATTCAAAATGTTGCCGCCAACGTTCAGCTTCCCCTCAGCAGGTTTCTTGTTGACTTCCTTCAGCTTCTCCAGCGTATCGATCATCTGTTCGCTGAGGCCCTGACTCTGCGCTATGGTTTCGGTAATATCCTCGCCGTTGAACAGGAACCCGAAGCTCTTCCTGATCGCCGTGCCCAGGCTGTGCTGTTTCTCATAGACGGCGATGACGTTATCCATCATCTGATCGGCCATAGCCGTTACATAGGCCAGATCCTCCGCCACGATATCCATCAGCTCATTCATGGCCCCGTTGTTGACCACCCAGTCAAACACAACGTCCGGCGTCAGGTCGGTCGTATCCACGTTGGTGTAGAACTTCACAACCTCAAAGGCATATATAACATCAATCATATGCGTGACCATGATCACTTCATCTTCGTCATTGATCATGGTGGACATGCTGGCGATCTCCTCGGCCATCTCGGAACGCTCATCAAAAGACAAATGATCGCGCACCGTCACGGTGTGATCGCCAATCTTCATTTCGACTTCCTTGCAAATCTTATCAGCGCCGCCGATATCAAATACTTTCTTTTCCATTATTTCTTTTTCCCTTTAGGCATCTTCCCAAGACTTCCCGGGAGATGTCCGCCTTTCTGCATCACTTTAACCTTGCCGCCGCTAACCATCTTGGCCAGCCCGGTCATAGCCTTCTTGCCGCCGCCATGCTTGTCGAACGTCATATTGAACGGGAATGCATCGTTGATCATTTCCCAGCTCGAGCTACAGAAGCTGTTGCCGGCATAGTTTGAGATGGCCTCGTACCTGAGCTTGTGCCCAAGCTCCTCAACCACGGCATCAAAGAAGACGCCGCTCATGTTGTTAATAGCTTCTTCGTCTACAACTCCGAGGTGCGTAGCAACTAACGCGACCGCCTTGTCCCACGTTATTCCTTCGTCCTCGGAGTCACCACGTTTTTTAGTTTTGCTTCCTTCTCATCTATCTTGTTGACGCGCCGGAAGATCGCGAGCAGTCTCTCAATCGTATCCGTGTCCAGCGTATCATAATTTTCCACAATCAAATCAGGATCATCAGTCACGGCAATCAGCCAGTCCATCAGCGCCTTGTCGCCATCGCGCCCGTCGCCGAATGTATTGCTGTCCATGCCCAGGATATCCACAAGCGGGTACAGCTCCAGCATCCTGTAAAACATTGCCGTCCTGTCTCGCTGATACCGCACCTTCGTGCTTTTAATCTCAACCAGTTTCCCGCCAATCTCCACCGTATTCTCGGGGTTGCCTGTCTTGGGCGGGGGAACTACTTTATGCGTAACCTCCGGAACTTCCTTGTGAGTGTCTGTAACTTCCGGCAGTTCCTTGGTCGTATTCGTAACCGCAGGCTTTCTGCGTGTTGCCATTCCTTTACACCACCTTTACATAAACAAAAAGGAGGGGCTACGTAGACAATCCTATCGTAACCCCTCCTTCCTTTAATTATCCTTTGTCAATTAGGTCCAGTCAACAGTCGCGGCGCTCTTAGCCACGATGTCACCGGTCTTGGCATCAAGCTCTTCGTAGATCAGCTCGTAGCCCTTCTTGTCCGCACGCTTGGGATCCATGCCGCTGAAGGTCACGGAAGGCGTGGCGTTGCTCTTGTAGCTGGTGCTCAGAGAAGGCAGCGCAGTCGCCCGAACCTTCGGGAAATAGATGTGCAGGTAGCCTTTGATCGATTTTTCTGTGCAATCTTCACCGGAGCTGGAGATCGGATAGTGCAGATACAGCTCACCCTTGGCAGTGGTAGACTCAGTCTTCACAACCACGCGGTCGCCGTTAACAACCCTGCGCTTGTAACCGATACGCACATCATCGCCCACAGCCGCATCATCAGCCGCGAACACAACCTCGGTCTTACCATCAGCTTCCCCAGTGGCCGCAGTAACGGTCACCTTGAACTTGCCGGTGGTGGGAGAAGCCTCGGTCGTCTCTTCCATGCCGCGGATCTTCACACTACCGGCCTGCACTTCGAAAGGCAGAACAGCCTTGACACCGGCCTCGATGGTGAAGAGGTTGATCTCGAATGTGGAATAGTCACCCTTGGTGATCTTGGTGGCGTTTGCCATCTCGAACATATCAAGACCAAACTCGGCGGAAGTCAGGGTAATTTCCTGCGTGCTACCGGTTTCAATGAAGCCGATGGGCAGCTTGCCCCAGCCGCCATTGATCGGAGTAGATTCGGAGCTGAAGTTAGCATCGGAAGTACTCACGTTCTCATAATGGTAAGGGGTGCCGTCGCAGCGGATGAAATCGACAACAGGCACATCGTAAAGGAATCCTTTATATTCCTCCACCCAAATCTTTCCCATTGATTTATTCCTCCTTGGTACATTATGTTTTTATTCCACCATGCCCTCCTACAACACGCTGAAACTCAAACATGTGTCATATAGAAAAAGACAACGTGGTACAGCTTGTACCCGATTGTCTTAGTCCACAAATCATATTCATCTTCATAGCTGAAATGAATGCCGTGTAAAAACTTTTTCTTAAGAAGAAGTTCTTTAATTCGCTGGGCAATCAGCACCTGCCGCGACTGAAGCATGTCGTTGGTCGCCGTATGCTCCACGCTCTCGCTAACAAAGATATCGAAGTGTTTATACTTCCCGTGGACATATTTATTGCCCACCTGCCAGCCGTGCTGATCGCTGTGCACGATACGTACTTTCTCGTTGGACAGAAGCTCATCCGTCGAACTGTCCCGTACAAAGTACTTCGTGGTAAATGTCAGGATGTCGGTTCCTTCCGGGACCAGCATCAGTTCTTTCTACTTGGCGTCCGGATACAGAACGTAACGGATAATGTCGTTCCAGTTATCCTGCCAGGTTTTGGTTTTCTCCGTGTACATTCTGTCACCCCATTATCACAAAACTGGAAAGCAGATCGCTCGTAACAGCCTGCGAGATACGAGAAATAGCTTCGGTGAACAAGAGCTGAATTCTTTTGACAGCGTTCCGGTTAATATGTCCTGCGACATCGACCGGCCAGTTAAAGCCATCCGGTAGGTTGTAGATCGTCTTGGCTGTACTGATACCGTGCGTCAACACATGCTTGCGGAACGTCACTTGCCCGGGCTTGGAATGAAGAGGCCCGTCTGCGTTATTGCCGTGAATGACCGTCATCACTCGGACATATGTATCAATCGACATGCCGCGCAACTGATCTTCATCGATACCAACCGAGTATTCAATAAACTCGTTGGTAACCTCCCGGCTGATTTCATGAACGGCGTCCTCTGCGGCTTGTACCATGATGCCACTGCCGTTGCCGTTTCTGGAAATCTCGTCCTTGAAAATCTTGATCAGCTCTTCTTCGAGGTAATTCATCTCATCCATTGCGATCTGCTGAATTGATGTTAAACATGTTGCAGTGTCAAACGACATGCGAGCAAGAACATTATCCTTCAATGCCGCTCACCGTCCCACCAGCAACACGCTTTGCGTTCAATGAAAGCACGCCGTAATCCCGATCGATCTGAACCTCTGCCAGGGAAACATTGACAACGCGGTAGGTAAAATCGCCAAGCACGAACTCGTCGTCCAGTCTGATCTTTCTGGTGGTCGGATTCCATTGAACATAGACCGAGATCAGGTGGTCGGGATGCATACCTGCCTGCCCGGAACTGCCACTGAAGTCAGGGCGTCCGGCATACTCGCTGTGGCTGATCGGCATCTCGTGCGCAATCACGATGCGGTCATTCGAGATGGGATCGTCCAGCCTGAACCCCGTTGTGGGGTCAACCTCCGGCTTGGCTTTCCTCGTGAAGTCCACCACGGCGTTACACTCAACGCTCTGCGTCGCCTGATTGTTGGCGTGGAGCGTGATGTTCCAGTTCAGCATGAACAGCGCGCCGTCCTCACGAACAACAATGTCTCCCTTCTGAATCGGTATCTCGTAGCTGGTCTTGAAGTTCGTGCTCATATCAGAGTTCCCAATCTTACTTTTCCAGTCGATAGCCGTCTGTTGACCGCGAATATAGATTGGCTCATAGTCTTCGTCGTTGCGCTTGAACCAGTCATGGATCAGTTCAAAGGTAAAGTTGACGTGCGGCACGTCGTGATTCAGGAGGTGCCGGAAGTCGCTTTCAATCTGCGCCGGAGGCCTGAAGTTCTCATGGCTCGGCAACTGACGAAATGGAATGGTCTCTCTGGACTCGCGAATCTTATCGATTCGGTCCCACACAACTCTGGCCATCGTCATCCCTCCATTTCGTACAGATTATTCGGGAGCCGCCCAACGTCGCCGGCCTTGTCAAGCATCTTATGCTTTACTGCGTTAAAGCCAACCCAGACGCGGTCGCTCCATTCTTCCTTTCCCTTGCCCGTTGCCTCATAGCACAGGTTCTCAATGTCAGTAATCAGATACAGCAGATCCTGCTGTATCATCTGTGTATACTCTTCCAGCGTGTATTCCTTTGTGTATACCGGCTTCAGGTTCTTGCCGCGATACACAACCCGTACACCCAGAGTATCTGTATTTCTCATCCGCGCCACCGCCTCACAGCAAGTTATAGCGGATCATTCTCCACCACACAACGTCGCGCTCCTTCTTGGCTCCGTCGATCTTGGCCTGAAGGTTCTTGAACGGCGCGTCCCCGTGGGTCACCGCCATGGCGTCTGTTGTGTAGGAAGTCATACCGTCATACTGGCTCTGGACTTTCTTGTAGAAGTCAAGCTCTGCCGTCATGATAACGTAGAGCTGTTCGTCAGGCTTCAGGTCATCGGTGAAGAAGAGCGGAACAGGTTCTGTTTCTTCCTCTTCTTCCTCGGTTGTTGTCTCGGAAGTATCATCAGTTGTTGCGGGAGTTGTTTCCTCTTCCGCCGGTTCAGTAGCCTCCTCGTAAACAAAGCGGGACTCAACGTCCTGCTCGCCCTTGCCTACCAGAATGTAAAGGTAACGGATGGCCTCGGCAATCATCCTGCACAGATCGTCCCGGGTCACCGTCTCCAGCGTGTCCTGCCATTCGATCCGGTTGAACAATCTCCGCGCCAGCTTTGTAATGTCGGTCACCGTCACCACCCCTTCCTGCTCTATATAATTATTCGTCCATCAGATCGCGATTCGGGATCTTGGCCTGTATCAGCTTGATCTTCGCCATGCTCAGGTTCTGCTCCACGGCGATGTCGGCGATACGGTCAAGTTCCATAGGATCCTGCACGGTGGCCAGCCACTTCTCGAGGGCCTTCGCACTTCCGTTCAGTTTCTTCTTGATCTCCTCGTCGTCCATGAAGGCCGCTTCTTCCTTCTCGTCGATACCGAGCTTGGCTAGCGTGTCCTCTTTGGCCTTCTCTTCCACCTGCAGCCAGCCGCACTGAAGCAGGGTGCATGTGCTCATCACATAATCGATCTCATCTTCACTCAGCACCGTAAAGCTTCCGGGACGAATATTGATTCCGATGTCATTGGTCGGCGTCTTGATGCCGATATTAAACTTTGTTTTGTTGTAAATACGAATCTTTTCAGACATTACTCTCTCTCCTTTGCAATACCTTTACAGGAAAAAGGAGAGGGAGAAATGTCTCCCTCTCCGTATTGAACCGCAGATTAGTTGGACAGATCTTTGTAAACGCCCATGTAGGGACGATCACCAATCGCCACAGCCGCATTGAAGTACTGGTCCAGACGCACCTCGAAGGTCAGGTCGTCGATGTTGGTGGTCTCGTTGGAGAACACGTCGCCTTCGAAGACAACCTTCAGAGGACGCATGGTCGCATCCGCCATGGTGGGCAGGATGTACAGCTGCTTGGTGTTGTACACCGGCACGTCGGAAGAATCAATGGGCGGGTTAACCAGCTGGATAACATTCGCGCCAATGTAGGTTCCGATAAACCCGGCGGCATTCTGCTCGTTGATGATAGCGTCGCTGAACTGCTTGGTGCCAACAGCGGCGGTGAAGCCGGTCAGTTCACCCAGCTGAGCGATCAGGGCGATGTCACCGATCACAGTAGCTTTGCCTCCCATTCTCATCCAGTGATAGACCATGGGATCCAGAGTGGCCTTCACCAGACCCTGACCAGATCCATAATAGGGAGCAGCCCAGTTGGGAGCCGCCTGACTCAGCACGTTCTGGGCGTACTGATTGATCTTCAGGAGCATCTGATAGCTACCTTCCTGAACCAGCTCGGCCATGTTGGCCAGACCGTTCTGCATCTCCACGATGTTAACCACGGGACGGGCAGAAACGTCCAGAGTCTCCAGACTGATGGAGCGGTTGGCAACCTTGCTACGAGCCGTGGTAGAACCCTTGGCCTGAATGTAGGCGCGGATGCCGTCGACCTTCAGCTTGAACTGAGCCTTGTCGCCAAAGCCAACGCGCTTCACGTCAGCAATCTGGTCCTACCAGGTCAGCTGAGGTTTGATCATCTCATTGACCGCAAATCCGATCAGCTGAGCAATCTGATACTTGTTGTTGGGGTTGGGGTTCTTGGCCAGGTCGCGAATCAGCTTGTTAGCGTTCTCGACATCCCCGCTGTCCATACGTTCGCCACGCGCAGAGGCAACGCACATTTCGACAATCTTGTCATTCTTATTGATTTCAATCATTTCTAGTCACCTCCGCCTTAGGACTTCTTGGCGATAGAACCGCCAGCCGCAGGCTTCACAACGTCTTTCGCCGCAAGAGCCGCATATGTCTCAGCAGACACGGTCATGATCAGCTGATCGCCCTTTTCGGGAGCGCGCATCTTCACATAGTGACCCGCAGGCACTGTGTATGTGGCATAATCAAAGTCCTTGTCGCCATAGTCTTCAAACTCGTTCTCGACAAAATAATGATCCTTGGTGCCTTCATAGATGCAGTGCATACGCACGGCATCCAGGCCCCACAGCGTGGTCTTCTCATCGATCACGAACTCGGCGTCGCCGGCCGCGGCAATAGCAGCCACACCGTTAGCGCCGATTTCAACAAATACGCCATTAGCCAGAGTAGAGGCAGCTTTGTATTCGCCCTCATACACATGGCCGTTAAGCTTAGTGAAATATCCAGCCATTATGAATTCCTCCATTACTTAGACACAGGACTGAGCATGTCACCATACTCGCCATTGTCTTTAATATCCATATCCACATAGGAAGCCATCTGGAAGTACGCGGGGATCTCAGGCTCTTTCTCTTCTTCCTGCTCCGCCACTGCAACTTCAGCCTGCTCCATGGACAGGTTAGCAATCGCCTCGTAGTTCAGCTCGGCAATGGCGTTGGCCACGTCTTCGCGGCTCACGTCCAGCCCTTGCTTCTCTGCAAAAGCTCTCGCTTTATTCTGTTTTTCGGCCAGCGCCTTTGCGGCTTCCGCCTTCATGATCTCGTTGTACTTTACTTCAATAACTTCAAGCTCGGCGATCCGGGTCTTCAGCTCCGCGATCACGCGATCCTTTTCGTCCTCTTCAGCAGTTGCAACGGGCGCTTCCTCATCCACCGTCTCCACAACCGTTTCTGTGGTCTCGGTGCAGACGGTGTCAGGCTCGCCCCAACGGGGGTCACCCTTTCTGTAGGTCTGCTCCAGTTCGACACGATGCATCACGACTTCCGCCGTGGCATCCTCCGCCTGCGCAACACCAGCGTCTTCAGCGGTGGCTGTTTCATCGTCTTCGTCCTCGGTGGCCTCAGGTTCCTTGTCATCCATATCCTCGTCCTCAGGTTTCTCCTGATCCTCGGCATTCAGATGCTCTTCCTCGGCCTTGACTTCCTCGGCAACGATTTCCTCAACCTGTTCCGCGTTCATCTGTTCCTTAGGCATTGTCTCTGTCTCACCTCGTTCGGCTGTCGGCTCCCCGCCGTCCAAAAGTTCAGCCACTAGGTCCAAAGATACCGCCTCGGGGTACGCGGGTTTGCTTACGACCGCAACGCCTGTCATGGCATTGTGCGGCCCAACATCAATAATCCTCGCGCCATCCGCGGTTAGATGGGTATCTTCCGGAAGGTACTTCACCTCGAACGAAAAGGCCAACCGACCCTGCTCAAAAAGATCGCTAATGCATTCACAAATTTCGCTTTCACGCTTAGGTATCCGCGCTGTAGCTTGCAAATAGTCAATGCCGTCCTCTGTCACAATCCGGAAGTTAAGCATGCCACCAATTTGCGTGGTGTAGAACTTACCGTCCAGTCTGTTGTACAAGTGGGTCAAGTTGTCGTATTCTTTCGCCGTGAGCCGTTCAACGTCCGCATAAAGCGGGAGCGCTGCGAACTCATCATTCCGGTTGACGATATCAGCCATAAACTCACGGCTGACACCCTCTTTGTTCCCGTTGGTCTGGCTGGAACACACGACCATATCGACCGTCAGAAATACGTCGTTGGTCTCCTGTGTTTCCTCGGCCATCTAAACTCTGTCGGCAAGAAGCGACAAGCTCTTTTGATTGTCCTTCATTGCGGGATCATCCTTTCAGCAAACAGCACACTGTAGGAGGTAAGCGGCATTTGCATGAGAATGTATGCAAAGGGATACACCGAATCAGTGTATCCCTTCACGACAAAGTTATATAAAAACGCGATTTACGTTTTTACCTGTTCATTGATCTGTTGCTTCCTCGTCCTCATCGACCAGGTCTGCATCATGCCAGTGATAACCCTTGTAGATCATCCACGCGGCAATCGCGGCACAAGCAACAAATGTTATAGCGTACATCATGTACGGTCACTTCCTTTACTCCTGAGGTTCGGAACCATCTTCTGAACTGGGTTTAGGTTGCCTTCCGGTTTCGCTTTTGCCAGGGTCAGAGTTCCGCTCGTCGTCGCTCATGCGAGGCCGTCCGATGGTGGTGTTCTCCTCCGTATCGTCAACCTTGTTTTCCTCAGCTTCCGCGTTCGGATTAACACCCGGCTTCACGAACACCTTGGTCTGAACCTCTTCCTTTGTTTCAGCCGCCTTGCGTTCCTTCTCTTCCTCGTAGTCGAAGCCGTGAGCATCGATCATCGTTTCGTAGCTGATCACGCCTTCCTTCCACAGCTCGAGGCATTTATCCTGAAAACTCTTGTTGTTTGTCAGGTCTGTTACGGGGAATGTGAACTTCGGCAGATTCTTCGTTGCGGATCGCGGCAGTCCGTTCTTCGTGCCGTTCAGGCCGGTGGAGATGATGTTGTTGATCATCTGCGCCATCCTGCGCTTCGCTTCCTGAATCCGCAGGGCAACCATCTTGGTGCTTACCTGACTGGATCCAAAGCTCGCCGCGTTGTCCTGTCCGCTGACCACAATACCGCTGATACCTGCGGCTGAAAGAATGTCCGCGTTCACGCCGGCATACTTATCGTGATCGAAGATATGATCGCTCTCGGGCTGAATCACCTGAGCTTTGGCGAAGTTGTTGGTAACCGCCAGCGCAACCTTGCTGGAAGCTGTCATAGCCTGCGCGAACAGGGCCTGCAGCTTGGCCAGCGCCGCAGCGTCCGGGACCACCTGTTCATTGGTGCTTCCGTAGGTAACGTGGATAAAGCTTCTCGCGGCCAGATTCAGCAGGGAGTCTTCCCATGCGCCGATCAGCTCTTTCTTCGCGAAAGCTCGCAGGCACGCCGCAACCATCGGGATGGCGTATCTCTGCCAGTCCGGATGAGCGTCCTGAAGCACGAAGGTTGTGTGTGGATTCAGCTGCACCCATTCACGGTTGTTCTTCAGTCCAAGCGCCACCTCGGGAGGATAGCCGCTCAGTCGCTTCTCCAGATCTTCATCCTCGATGAATTTCTTATAGGCCTTGTTGCCCATCCGCCTCAGGTCTGTCTGAAGTGTCCGGCAGTTGAATTCAACCAGCGGTTCGCGGTTTACCCGCACGTTGCCGATCCTGCAAAGATGAGGAGGCAGTGAGACGATGTCGCCGTCCGGCTGTACGCTGATATACAGATTCGCATACAGATAATATTGCATAAAGAAGCTTTCAAGCTTGTCCCACATACCAATCTGGTTAAAGTACTCGTAGTACTTTTCCCTCGCCTGCTTACTGCCGCCGACCTATCTGAAATCGTCGATCAGCGAGAACGGCACATACACTTCCTTGATCGCGCCCCGGAACAGCGGGTCTGCGTCAACCCAGTAATCAGCCAGCTGATAAAACTGGTTGATGTTATTCTGTTTGTCCCTCAACAGGCTTGTATAATTGAAGCCTTTCAGGTCGCCGGTGAAGGTAATGTTCCTGTCGTTAAATGTCTGCGAAACGTCAATCTGGTTGAAGTCCGCCGCAATAGCAAGCTCCGGAGGTGTTGTCACGCTTGCCGGTGCACTGGGCGGTGCCTTCTGGCGTGTCGCAAACCAGTCTCTGATTCCCATCGCCAACACCTCCTTATTATAAATATCCTACCACGCCAACCACATCAAAGATGCTGGAATGGTTGAGTTTCTTTTTGCGTGTTTCTTCCATGCCGCTGATATAATGCACAGCCATCATTAGGCTGGAACCACGGTCTTTATGCTGGTTCGCCTTGGCGCTGTCGAACAGCATTGCGCCGTTCGCGCCAAGCTTGCCAACGATCTGGCCGAGTTCGATCTGAAGCGCATCAGCCTCCACAAAGATAGCAATCTCTTCCTTTGTCAGGTTCCGACTGCCGCCCTCTGCTTCGCCGTCTGCGTCTGCGATCTTACCGCCGATAATCCGCCGGCTGGTGATCGGAAGCTCAATGCTTTCCTGTTCCAGCGCAATCGTCAGCGCGCTGACCATCTGCTGGTTCAGCATGTTGCTGGCGATAAACGGATGAATCAGCGGGACGGCGTTTTCGATCCGGCTGATCTCCGTATCAACCACAAGCGGCGGGTATTCACGGCCTGTATCCGGATCTGTCCACGGCTTGTTCATAAACTGCGGGAACGCATCGCCCAAGCCGCGGCAGTCAACCACGACCTTCTGGGTGTTCGGAAACTTGACCAGTGCGCGGCGCACCTCTGTCGCCAGTGCATCCAGTCGTTTGCCATGGAAGCTTCGGATATTGACAACCTGCTTCATGTAGCCGCCGTTCTCCAGCTCCTCAAGTTTGATCACGGTCAGCACGGCGTTGTCTGCGTTCTTCGCCGCGCTCGTCGCAATATCCAGCGCCATCACGTAAGAGGTTGTACTCTTATTCGGCTGGGCCAGCTCAACATCACGCAGCACCCGGCATTTATCCGTCAGTTCGAACGGGAATACAGCGCCGTCCTCGGCTCCCAAAAAGATACTGCCGTATTCGAGGGCGAACTTGTTGTCGTCCATTGAGGCCTGCTCTTCAAGAAAGAAGTCCCGGGAGCCAAGCCCGTTCCGTACTGCGGCTTCCCAGTTCATGGCGTAAGCGAAGCATGTGCCGTCGTAGTCCTTCGACACCATCCTGCGCACCGTGTCAACAAACATATTGTAATAGTAATTATTCTTCAGGCACGCAGATGTGATGGAGACCATCTTGCTGGGATAGTCTTGGAAATTGTTTTGAATACACAGGTCACGCGTGGTATTACGCACAGGGCGCGCCACAGCTTCAAGGTCGGCCTGCTTTACCTCGGGAGCCTCGTCTATGATCAGGATCTTCGCACGGTTGCCGCGGAACGTCCCCTAGCTGAAGCTCTCAATATTACTGCCGTTCTTGAATGTACACTTGCCCTTACCCGTGCTGATCTGCACCGGGTGATTGTGCCGGGTGCAGTCCAGCTCCCGCAGAATCTCAGGATTCCGGCAGAAGTAATCATTGATTTTCTTCGGCACAAGCACGGCCTGCTCTGCCGTACCGGAAATGACCGCAATGTTGCTTCCCGGATAAAGTATCGCCATAGCGATACAACAGATGGCGGTGATCCACGTCTTACCGAAGCCGCGGCTCTGCACATCCATGATCGTATTATACCGACCAAAAATACGGGCCTGTACGCGCTGTACAGGCCTTAGTTTGACTTTAAGGTATTCCTCGATGAAGCGATCCTAGTGGGTTCTCCAGTACCAGATCTGTTTGGTCCACGCCTCAAGGTTTCGAAGCTCCCTGATCTGGCTGAGTTGTTCTGCCTGGCTGATCATAGTTTGACATCAGCTCCAATCGACCGCAACGTATACAGATAATCATTCACAACGCGGTCAACGTCGTCATCGGGGAATGTATATGGATTTTCGTTCAGGAAGCCGTCCGTCTCAAGCTTGAGAATAATCTCGCCCAGCGAACCCATGCCGGTGTTCTCTCCGGGCTTGCGTTTACTGGCGGCAAAGTTTGCGGATTTCGACAGCTCGTCGAACACGCGCCGTGCGTCTTCATATTCCTTCACAGGAACCTGACCGCGCCGGTACTTGTCCTCGGCGATGTCGGCATTCAGGCTGGCCTTGATAACCTTCCGGGCGTAGTCCGACTGGTTGATCGTGTCCAGCTTGAAGTCTTCCGAATACTTCTGGTACAGCTTGTTCAGCCGCCGTATTTCCGTCGGTGTGAACCAGCCGCCCCATTCGTCGTCGTATACGGGCTTGTCATCAGGGTCGGCGAACTCATGAACCACCAGATCCTCGGTGCTTTCGGTGCCGTTCACTCGCACGTTCTCTTCGTACTCATAAATCGCCACCATGTTCATGATCCGAAGGTAGGCCTGAGCAATGGCCTCCTCCGCGAGCTTCGCCTTCTCTTCTGGCGGCGTGTCAGCATCGATCCACTTCTTGTTGGTGGACAGTGCGTACAGTGCCTTCTTCTTGGAGGCTTCCCATCCGTTTTCCTTGAACTTCCTGTTGTTCTCGAATAAATACTTCCGCAGTGTTTCGCGGTCATGCACGAATTTTCTCGCGCAGTCCTTGCACCACGCATCCCTGCAAAACTGACTGGCCCACAGCTTATTCATAAAGAAATCATCCAGGGGCAACGTTCGATTGCAGTGGATACAGCGCTTGCCTGCCGCTTTCTTTTTTGCCATTTGCCAATCTCCTTTATTTTGCCTTTACAAAAAGATAAGCTGAAGTGTCCATCAGCTTAATTCAATCGGATACACGCACCGCCTGCCGTAACCCTTCTGGATTACCATGGCGGTTGCGGATGGCCGGCTGAAACGTCCGAGCTTCAGCGCGAACCCGTCGGCACCGCAGATGGACCCGACGCGGATCATCATGCTGTTGCCGTTCTGCGTAACACCGGTGGCCAGCTCTTCCTCGTGATGAAGGTGACCGCACACAAAGAAGTCGATCTGTTTGCCGTAGATATTCACTGAATCTCGGCAAAGATCCTGAATTTTGCCGCCGTCTCCGTGAAGCATCAGGAAGTCGTATCCCTCGATGTTCGCGTGGTGATACTTGCCTGTCAGGTCGTGGATCGTCACGCCATGCGCCGGCGAATCGAACTTCGCGCAAAGATAATGGTGAATGATCTTGCACATATTATCCTTTGGGAAGTCGCCGGCCTTACTGCCAAGAGGCCGTACCTCGTCATGGTTGCCGCCGACCATATGTACGTCGATATGAAGTTGCGTCCGGTCTCGCATCTCGCACAGCCACTGTGTGAACATATCGCTGAACTTAATGGTGGAATCAACGATTCCGTACCGAAGGTTCTGGAGCTGGCTCATCCTGAGCATACCCGAGATCATGTCGCCCACAACCATCACGTTGATGTTGCTGACGTTTTCTTTCCGCACAATCTCGCAGACCCGGTCGAGGATCTGCCCAAAGCGATTCTGGCACACGTCCTCATCGTAATGGTTGATCGTCTCGCCAAGGAATCCCTTGACGTCCATGATCTCCCCAAAATGAATATCGCCAATCGCAAGCACGAGTTCGCCTCCGGACAGGTCTCTGATAACCTCCGTCTGACGGAACGCGGCTTGGTTGGCCGGCAGTTTTGAGATCGCACTCGCAATGGCCTCACGCAGGAGATCGTCCCGGGCTGTGGCACGGTAGACCTTGTTGTTCTCATTAATCAGGTCCCGCATCTTCTGCCGCTCGACATATCCTTCGGCACCAATCATTCCGGCGTCGTTCGCCAGCTTGATGCCAACGCCAGCCTTGCGCAATGTGTCCGCTTTCATGTCAAGGGCGTAGTCTTCAATCAACTCCGCCCATTCACGATCCAGCTATCCTGCCTTCTTATTTAAGACGTCTTCAACCAGACTTCTTTTTTCGTCCGCCGTCAATTCTTCCAGGAGTCTTCCCATCCAGTGAACTCTCCTTTAATAACCTTTATATGTCAAGACCAATTATGTAGCATAGATTAAAAGTCTATAACATAATATAATTGCTGTGTTGGTCTTTCTATGTGGTGAGCGGTGCAGGACTTCCACCCGCACGTCGGAAACCCGACAATAGATTTAGAGTCTATCGTGTCTGGTCATTCCACCAACCGCCCAAGTCTTTATAATACACAAGGCACATTTAACTCTAGCGCTCTACCGATTGAGCTATACGGGATTGCCCCGCAATCAGAATCGAACTGATGACAAATAGAATTTATATAGCAATTGCTGTCTGTGCCTTAGCTTAATAGATGGTCCACCAATAATCAAAGTATTTCCGGTAATCTCCGCCGTTCGGAAGTGAATCTTCTTCGATATCACCCGCTCGGCATCTTTGCCTGATCGCACGGTTGGTCTGTTGCTTGCTGTACTTGCGTGGCCCTGAGAGATCAAAGCTTTTGTACTGTTCTCTCGGGTCGTCGATCTGCAATCGGCCTCGGAATAATCGGCCTCGGAATGCCTGCCGCGAGTTTGCCACCCGCTTACGGTCTTTCCTCTTGGACAGCCTCTTCCGTGCATATCGATTCAAATGCATCATAATCCAAAATTCCTCCGGCTTGAAGAATATGACTTTCATCAATAGGATCGCCGTTTGCGGTATACCATCGGTTGCCGCATCGAAGAATTTGATCCATGTCATACAGCTCATCCTCTGACCCATTGCGATGATGAACTGTCTTTGCGCTGTACTCCGGGAGATCCACCACTTGCTTGACGTCGTTGCCGACCCAGAAGCATCCGTCGGTGTCCACGGTGAATCTCTCCACCTGTGCGCCGCCGTTCTCCTGCCGGATCAGCTCCAGCTTTTGCCGCCTGCTCACATGCCGTCCCTTGGTGGGCTTCGGCTTCTTCCGCGTTGCGGCCTTCTCGTCAAGCATCTCGGTCATAACTTTGAAGCTCAGGTTCTCCTCGGCTTGCGCATCGCCATTGGATGCGCCGCTTCCGTACATAATATTGTTGACATAGCTCGGACAGGACGACACGGGAATCTCCCGCGCCTTTGTCACGGTCTGCTTGTACTCCGTCACGATCCCGTCTGTCGCGCCATACAGCAGATAATACCCAAGGCTGTCAAGCAATCTCTTGACTCTCATCTCGGGAGAGAATACGTCGCCGTCATCGTTCAGCCAATTCCGGTCGCAGTATCCATCCCAGCTGGAGGTAATACGGTCAACCGTCTGAAGCATCTGGTCGGCGTCACCGGCCTACAGCGTCAGAACCTGACCGTTGGGCAAAAACACCTTATATCCTGTGGCCAAACAAGCCCCTCCCTAATATACTATGAAATAATTGCAACGCTTTGCAGACAACGGTTACAACTCAGAATATTTCCTGTCGCACATGCATGCTTCCCAGTTGGCATTGTTCTTCCGCACAATCTTGTCGACGGCGCGGCTGAACATCTCGTCGCATGTCTGGCGTGCTCTGGTCGTATACTCTGCGATATCAGAAATTGCGTATCCCTGCATGAGGTACTGGACGATCTGCGTTTCGCCTTCGCTCAGGCCGGCCGTCTCGATCAGGCGATCCAGATCGATGTAGGTACACAGCACGTCCTCGTCAAGGGGAAATACGCCGTCCGTTGAGAACTACGAGTCCTGAAACAGCCCGGGCAGATAGCTTCGGTCAAGCCGCGACCGTTCCATGATCAGCTCGCGGACAACCGCAGATTCACTGAGCGGCGTATAGGCAAACTGGTTATTCCTTCTTGCCACCCTTGGTCACCGGCTGTACCTGCGCCTTCAGTTCTGCGATCCGCCTGTCTGCATCGGCCAGAGCGTCATTCAGCGCATCATTTTCTTCCTTGAGTTCGGCAAGCTCGGTCTCCGAAGCACCGCCGCCCTGAAGCGCGCCCAGGATGCCGTCCACGTTATTCAGCAGAAGGTTCTTCAGGCTCTCGCGTTCCTTGGCGCTCGGCTTGCCGCTTGCAACCGTGTTGTCTAGCTTCTGCTTCGCCAGAGCAATGTCATTATACATTTCCTGATTTGTCAAAACATTCATCTCCTTTATATATGGCAATCCACGAGACTGACGTAACAGTCCTCTCCGTGGTTGATCCACTCTTCCCATTCCTGATAGTATGCGTCCATCGTCTCAGCCGTCTCGTCAGAGATGGCGAACCAACTGACCCTCCCTGGCGCGTGCCACACACCATCCGGTGTCACAAACGCATACGGCGTCACCGGCCGCATCATCTCTTTTACGTACTGCTCCACAGTGCCGTACCGCTCGATGTAATACTTGTCCGTCCAGAACCCATCGCCTTCTTCAGAGTATTTCCGCCACCGCTTACGCAACTCTTTTTCAGTAAACTTATCCGGTCTTTTAAACCAGTCCAGCTGACTCTTTAAAAAGAAATCCGGGTATTCCAAGTCTCCATCGCCAATCATGCGGAACACTTCGTCTTTCAGCTCGTACATATAGGACTTGCCATCAAGCGTGTAATAATCATATTTCGCTTGCGGATTATAAAAACTGCCATATGTCTTCAGTTTCTCATTGTAATCCCACATTGTCTTGATCCAATCATCATATGCCCAATTGGGGTTGTTCTTCTTGAACTTCTCCCAGTCAGATTGAAGCTCACCCTCGTTCACCGGTTCGAAAATAAAATAATTCTCGTCACTTTCGTCGAACGGCTCCAGAAGCCTGTCGAACTCTCTTTCATTGGGCTGGCTTGCAAATACCGCTACCGCATAGTGGCTCATAATATCATCACCCCATAAGTAATCTTTTCAATAGAGCCGGCGCAGGGAGTCGAACCCTGAACCTCCGCTTTACAAAGGCGGCGCTCTCTCCATTTCGAGCTATGCCGGCATAAACGGCCCCGGTGCGGCCTACGCTGCGTGACGCCTGCGGCATTGTCTCCGCGTCTCCTCGCCGTACGTACGAGGCGAGATGCATCTTCTCTAAGGCGTTTTTCAGCCGACCGGGGGATTCTAGACGCTGGTTTCGATTTTGACCGGCTTCGCAACCGGAAGGCTTTGTTTTAGGACAGACCGTTCTGAACTGTCCTCGATGCGGGACACCGTAGGCATTCCCGCTCTTGCTCTGTTAATTATCTTTTCAAGATATATCATTGCAGTTTACAGCGTCTCACGGTTATGACATTAAGGCCAGGTTATGGCAGGTGCGGCAACCGCCGTCTGGACATCGGTGCAGAAGCACACGTCCGGATCATCGAAGATATCTCTGGCGATATTCTCGTAGAGGGTGGTCATGTTGCCGTAGACGTCATTCAGGTTATCGTTGAAGAACTGGACAACCTTGTTCGCGAAGACAACGTATGTCCACTTCGTCAGGAACGCCGTCTCCAAAGTCCTGACAAAGGACAGGGCGGGATTCCCTTCGAAAGCAATCTCGAACAGCTCGGCCTCGGCCGCACTGCACACGTTCTCGCAGAACTCGCCGTTCGGAGGGAGCACATTGATGGCGAGGATAATATTGCCGAACGTCTTATGGTCTGGAAGCAAACCCGCCAGCGCAGTCGCCTTGGCCGCATCATCAACATAAAGGTTAACCGCGTAGTCCTCGGGGTGGTGTACGATCTTGATCTGCGGATCGTCGCCGAACAAAGCCTTCAGCTCGTTGACAAAGGTGATCCACGGGGGCGAAAGTTTCAACCTGACGTTTTCCATTAATTCATCTCCTTAAATCAAATGCGGGGCGTGCAGTCGGCGCACTAGCTTTTATGCGACCCGCCCAGAGGGTGGACGGGGGCGGAGTTCAACCGCCATCTCCTCAATCACGCGCATCCCTACAGGATGTCATCTCCTTGATTCTCGCTTACTCGATCATTTTCTGCGACAGTCCGGGACCCTCCCGTGCACGGAGTCGAACCGTGCCAAACCGTCCGTTCACAGTTTCACGACGCGAACCGAGTGGGACCTCGGCGTGTTCCTGCGTATGGGCCTTATTTTCTTAGCGCCTTTTATACCGGTCGCCGCATCTCAGCGGACTTACTGCCGGGATCTTGTGCTTGGCTACCCGCATCGTATTATTCATTCCACGGAATATCCGTTTCGTTATAGATCTGCGCACCGGCTTGCGGTTGCCCATTGCCGCGCACAGCTACGATCTTATCGTGCGGCTCATCACTCTTGTGCGTGTTGAACCAGCGCTTCACAAAGTCCACGGCTCGCTCCGCATTGCGCGCCTTCACATACATGGTGCCAGTAGATTTCTTATGATCGCCGTACAGAACTGCGTACGTGTAAACATTCTTTCGTGCCAATTTGCAATCACCGCCTTCGTCATATATAAGGAACATTTGAAATCAAAATGTGCATAAAAAGTCATAATTTTTTATGATCATGCAGATGCGCACAATTCAATTCATCAGGATGCATATTCTTTACTTCAAATTTCACAGATAATTAGGAAAGAAAAAGACCTCCGCCTCGTCGGATGAGTATTTATTCATCCGTAGAAGTGGAGGTCTAAATTCCTACACAAATTGTGATGGTTTTGAGGTAAAGTTATTCATGATCATCTTCATAGTAATACAGCGCGATTTCCTCGGTGACGAACTCCGGTGTGTAACTGAGCTTCGAGAGCCTGCCGCCTGTATTCATCCACAGGACCCGGCTGTAGTTCTCAAAGACCTTCCTGACCTTTGCGGGATCCTCGCCGTCTCGGTACATGCGGTAATACTCAGGAATGAGCCGCAGGAATTTCAGCCATCGCATTCCTCGTCCTCCTCCGTCATCGCGCACACCAGCCAGCCCACGCACAACGTCGCCGCAGCGCCAATGATAATTCCAACAATAAGCATTCCCATCTCTCATTCCTCCTGTAGGCATACCGGGCAGTCATCCGGGCGTCGCATACCGTTCTCGCGGAGAGCTTGATCCTCGCGCCCGCGCACCAGCGCCTCGCACATCAGCCGACCATTGTACTTCCCCGACCGGAGCCAGTAACTGCACGGGCAGTTCATGCATCTGCTCGGATATGGTTTCTCAATCAGAATCACGTATACCTCCGGTAGCTCGACTTCGTGTCGTCCTTATTCAGCACCACATATGTCATGCCTGAACTTATTTAGTAGTTCCGTTTCAGCTCCTCGTTCAATCCTTTGACTTCATTGGTAAGCGCATTGATGCTTTTACAGATGTTGTATCCGCTGATGGAAATAACAAGGCATAACACGCTCAAAACGAATCCTGTTATATTCAGCATTCATTCACTGCCCCTTCCAAATTGTATAACGCCAGCAGGAAGCAGGCGACGCAGAACATCCACCGTAGCTCCTCTGCCGTAAGCTGACCACCCCAGAACCATGAGAAGATTCCGAAGCCGAACCATGCGACAGTCAGGATCCACTTGCTGATCCTTAGAAATTTACAGAGTCCATTCTTCCGTCTCTCCATTGCCGCCTCCTTACACTACGAAACAGTTGGGCGTGCGTCCGCTACTGTATGTAATGTCAACATTGTAAAAATTGTTATCCGCATCTCGCTTATGAAAAGCAAACACAGGTGCATCCACGATTTCACCGCCGTAGTAATCGCCGCCGCCATCTCTGTACTGCACAACGCACTCAAGATCTTCAGCATGATTGTGCTGGATCCATTCGATCAATTCTCTTCCCGTCATTTTCCTTGTCCACCTTATCATCATCCCACGCCGCTGGCAATGGCATCCAGGCCACCACCGTATCGTCACTCCATCCACTGCCGCTGTCATACCAACGGATATCCACATACGAAACAACATGATCGATATTCCTGAGCACATCATGGACGACATACGAACATGTCACCAGATACTCGCCGTCGTCCTCAGGTAGCCGCTCATAACAAGGTGTCCAGTTCATGAGTCCTCCTGCTGAGTTCTTCCAGAAGATAATCGCATTGCTCGTTCAGCCACTTCAGATGCTCGCGGTATTCTCTCGCCGCCTTGAGCATATCTGCTTTTAACTCGGTAAACTTGGCCTAGAGCTGTGCCGTAGACCAACCGGAAATATCTTCCCACTTTCCGGGACCGTACTTGTTGAGACCCATGCCGTCACCTCGTGTGGTATAAAAGATCGAATCCTCGCGGCGGCTCAGGTCTCCTATTCCACGCCTCGATCACGGAATCGAGCGAGTTGAATCTCTCGCAGTCACTAATACAACCATCAACACGCGGAAACGTCTGACAATGGCACTTCTTGCAAATAACCCTTACGCCGTCGTTTGCGTACACCAGTGCTTCGCCGCCGCAGAAAGGACATGGCTTTAAATCAATCATGCCGTCACCTCTTACCGAAACTGTTCATCGCAAAGATATACATGGAGCATTGCGCCAGCTTGAACATAATCTCCTGATTATCCTGAAAATACTCGGATGCAACATGATTCAGAAACGCAGGCATTTCTTCGGGTTCGATGTCCGGGAAACTATTCTTGTTTTCCATAACGCACCTCCAAATATTATTGCCGTGTGGGAGAATCGAACTCACCATCATACGGGATAGTTCCTCGCGGTCTACCCTTGAACCTAACACGGCATTATGAAGAGCGGGTTGGGATTTGCACCCAACATGACGCATACAGGAATATGCGTCCAGCGATGTGGCCAGCATCTTACCTGTGTTTACCTATTCCACCACCGCTCAAATGTTACTTACTCCCCATTCGCGTACCTGATCGCCTTGTCGACCACCGCCATCAGCTCCGTCTCTGTATGGTCTTCGCAGAGATAGTCAACAATCATGGCGATCAGCAGTTCCTCTTCCGACTTCATAATTGTCCGCTCAGTCATCGGTAAGCTTGATATCATACCAGCCGCTGATCAGGTTTGACGGATAGAACTTGATCTCGTACTGATACTTGCTGACTTCCTTGGTCTCAATCTGCTCCACAATATACGTCGTATCCTGCGACAAATGCGCGTAGTTCAGCACGTACTCGCCCGGAGCCTTCTCAATCATGATGTTCAGGTCGCCGTCATCGTCGGTCTCGATGGCAAGCAGCCCCGTGATCTGCATCATCGGCGTGTCTGTCCGAGTATTCAGCACCGTGATCCGCCGCCGTATGTTGAAGTCGTCGGCCTCCCGCCGCAGGTTATGCCGCACGTTCTCAGCCTGGGTGCAAGCCGACAGGATCCACGCCAGCGCCGCCAGCATCAGAATGATCGCAATCTTTTTCTTCATCACGTTCCTCCTGCATATCCATGCCAGTCACAAGTTCTGCATTCGTACCTATACATCGCCGGATATGTCGCCAGTACAATATCAGTACGAATATACAAATGCTTGCCGCATACCGGGCATTCAATCTCGGTCTCCTTCAGGCCGACACATCCAAGGTCCAGCTCCCTCTTCTTATGTTCTTCCCATGTCATTTACTCGCCCTCCGCGATTCCCTGTTCCAGCTCCGCACCGCCATTCCGATGGTCGGATAAGATTTGCCGCACCAGTGGCAGTTCTCGCACTCGATGAAGAACCGCCGGAACCGGTGGAAATAACTGTCGTTCAGGACGACCGTGTGACACCGACAGTCTGGACACCACCGCACCTTGGGTTTGAACCTTCGCCACCTGCGGCCTACCCGCTCATGCCGCCGGCGAAATGATGCTTCGGTCATTCCATCACCAGTCCTTTCTTCCTCGCCCAGTCATCAAGCCATTTCTTGACGTCAGACTTCTCGTACACATTGGCGTCATCAGCCGTCTTATCAACCCGAAAACAACTCCAGCCCACGGCGGCTTCACATAAGGCGAGACCGTCAGATAACACCCTCCATGTGAACCCAAACAATTCAAATCTCTCTCCGTACCTCAGGCTATTGATTCGCAAAGCAGGCCGTACAGCAAGTGGCCAGTTAACACCGTAGTCCTGTCGCTTTTCATCGCTTCGCACGCTCGTGACATAACCAGAATCAAATCCCGGAGATCGCGTCCACCAGTCATCGCCAAGAGATGAAATTATGAATTGATTATTGGCATATTCCTTCGCCGACAAGAGCGTAACTTCTTCGATCTCGATATCAACAGGTTCCCTGGTGATGATCTGTTTCTGCGCCTGTACTTTCATTGACACTCCTCGAACCCTAACTCGAATAGCACGTTATCCTCGACAGACACCGGCTCAAAAGATATTCCGATCTTCATGCTTCGCCGTGTGGTAAACGAATACGCCTGACCCCAGTTCTGATAAATGTTTGTCGTCTCCACATTGTCACTCAGCTCCTCAAGCTTCGGGCGCGCCGTCGTGGTCATAATAAGCTTGCCGTCGATCCCGTCCACCCTGTATTGATCGGGCAAGACAAACTTACAAACAACAGGGGCGTCGGAGGAGAAGTCAATGGCCGTCAGATCAAGATAGGTCGTACCGCAGAATGGGCACCTGATCTCCGCGGTATCCTTGGCCGCACCACAATTGATGCAATTGGTCTTGCTCATACATCAGTCACGCTCCTCCTCATGCCAGTCCTGCCTCCGCGCCAGCTCCTTATCTATATACTCATCGTCGAAATACTTCGCCGCCAGCTTCACCGGCCAGTAACCGTGCGGCTCGCGCTCCCACATCAGGTAGTCCGTCCACATCGTCTCGCCGTCGCGCCACTCATACATCTCGTCATACGGCGCGGCATTGGTGATCAGCATCGATTGCCCATAAGCCCACAGCTTCACCACAATGGCATTCACCTGCAACCGCTTCGCCAGCCGGCACAGCCACTTCATGAACTCGCGCTTTGTCCGCTCGAACCCGCGATCCCGCAGGTTGCCGTCCAGTGTCAGCATGTACAGGCTCTGCGTCTCGAGCCACCCATTCTTCTGCGACTTGTTCCCGTACATGTCCCGCAGGTTATTGGTCGCAAGACCAAACTCGTCAAGCGAGCTGGAAGAATTGTGGCCGGCCTCCTGCGTTATATACACGTTCAT
>OCTW011611465.1_pt1 | contig 97334 bp, 89 predicted proteins | sample 1539671 | NCBI WGS metagenome assembly OCTW01 (sample SAMN02144230, study PRJEB22623) | gut metagenome | biome: sheep rumen | host: Ovis aries | place: New Zealand | reverse complement strand
CGCTGAAACTCGCTTTGCTCAGACAAGACAGCGCGCCGGACGCAACAGGTACGCCCAGCATCCGTCACGGTCCATGATGACCGCACCGGACCGGAGCCTTTCCCGCAATGTCACCCGCCAGGGACCCGGTGGCTGGTTGGGTTCGTGTTGCCGGGCTTTCTATAGAACTTATTAAAATAAGAGACAATTTTAGTCTTTTCTGATATACTAAAATTGTATGAAAAGAGTTTGGAAGTGAGGGGACACAGATGATTACTTGCAACGGCAACGGCAGCTTTGACATGCTGGTCATTGGCGTCGATAAGAAGATGAAAGCCCTGCAGCGGGTACCCAAGGAGGATGTAAAGGCCCTGAAGGTATTTGTTGAGGAGCGGCCTGATATATTGGATTATACTTCGCTTTATGTGTATCATTGTGCCAGTGGCAGCAAGGTACATACGTATCTCCTGGTAGGGCTGGACAATAAACCGGTACAGTATGCGACGTATGAGGATTTCCGGGTGGGCCGCCAGATTTTGCAGGCTGCGCGGAAGGAGAAGGTCCGGGAGCTGGCTCTTTTGATCGATACGCTGGAAATGGATATTCCATCGCTCATCGACGGACTGTTGTACCAGAATTATGAGTTTATCCAGTACAAGACCCAGGCGTCGCCCAATCTGGTCAAGAATATCAATCTCATCACGGCGAGCCTGCAGATTAAGGAATTGAATACGCTCTGCTATGTGTATTCGTCGGTTTATGAAGGGATTTATCTGGCCCGGGATCTGACGAATATGCCGTCTAATGACCTGACGCCGCGGAAGTTTGCCGATTCGGTACAGGAGTTGTGCAAGGGCGAAAATATTCACGTCGAATCGCTCAACAAGTGGAATCTGGAAAAGCGCCATATGGGCGGCATCGTAGCGGTCGGCAAGGGCAGTATGAATCCGCCGCAGCTGGTGTCGGTTCTGTACCAGGGCGATCCGGACAGTAAGGATGTGCTGGGGCTGGTCGGAAAGGGCATTCTCTATGACAGCGGCGGCCTGTCTCTCAAGTCCCACGCCAATCTGGAGTTCATGAAAGACGATATGGCAGGAGCCGCAGTGGTCCTGGGCGTCATCCGGGCGCTGATGCTCCTCAAGTATCCCGTCAATGTGCTGGCCGTCATGCCTCTGGCGGAAAATATCCCGTCGGGCATGTCCTACCGCGTCGATGATGTCATTACCATGTACAATGGCAAGACCGTGGAAGTCAAGAATACCGATGCCGAAGGCCGGCTGGTCCTGGCCGATGCCGTAGCCTATGCCCAGGATAAAGGGGCGACGCGGATCATCGATTTCGCTACGTTGACGGGAGCCTGTGTGACGGCTCTCGGTACGGTGCGCAGCGGCATGATCGGCAACGACCAGGAATGGATGAACCGCATTTTCACTATGGCGGAACGGGTCCATGAAAAGGTATGGCAGTTCCCGGCGGACCGGGAATATGAAAAGCAGCTCCAGAGCGATATTGCCGATTTGAAGAACGTCGGCGGTCCCGAAGCCGGAGCCATTACGGCCGGCCTGTTTATCCGTCAGTTCATCAGGGAAGGGACGCCGTGGATCCATTTCGATATCGCCGGGACGGCATTCCTGGAAAAGAAAGATGATCTGGGCTATATGGGCGCGACCGGGACGGGCATCAAGACGGTCCTGGAATGGCTCAAAGGGGGCCAGTCGTCATGAATGTAGATCTGCATATGCATACGACCTGTTCTGACGGCCTGTATACGCCGGAACAGCTGACGAAAATGGCAGCAGAGGCCGGCCTTTCGGTCATGGCCATTTCCGACCACGATACGGTGGCTGCTTACTCCGGTCATTCTTTTGCACCGGGCATACGGGTCATCCCGGCTATTGAAATGAGCAGTGATTATGATGGGGAAGATGTCCATGTCCTGGGCTACTATATCCGGCCGGATCAGAAAGAGCTGACGGAGTATTGCCGGCAATTCAAACAGCGCCGTCTGAACCGGGCTCTGGAGATCGCCGACCGGTGTGTATCCCTCGGCTATGACATCGACCGCGGCCAGATAGAAGGGATGCTGGCCAAAGGGGGGACCGTAGGCCGGCCGCATATTGCCCGCATGCTCGTCGCCAAAGGGTATTTTCCCGATGTGAAAGCCGTATTCGATACGATACTGTACCGCGGCGGCCCGGCCTACGTGCCGTATCACCGCCTGACTGTCGATGCCTGTATCGACCTGATCCATACGGCAGGAGGGCTGGCTTTCCTGGCCCATCCGGGACTGTTGAAGCGGACCTTGTCCCGGGTCCTGGCCTTTCCCTTTGACGGGCTGGAAGTCTATCACCCCAATAACCGCGGCCGCTGTGACGAATTCCTGCGCATCGCCCGGGAGCATCACTGGCTGGTGAGCGGCGGTTCCGATTTCCATGGCGTACCGGGCCGGTTCCCGGAAACGGTCGGGTCCTATGCCGTAGATGAATCGTACGTGCACGGGCTGCTGGCCTATCGGCCGTAAGACCGGGAAGCGGCAGGGCAGTCTATGTCATGGCAGGCAGAAAGAAAGGATGAGGAATGATGCATATTACCGGCTTTATCGGTGCCAGCGGGACAGGGAAGAGTTATCATGCCCTGGTCGTGGCGCACGAAAGGAATATCGACTGTATCATCGATGACGGCCTGCTCATTTATCAGAACCGCATCGTCGCCGGCCAGTCTGCCAAGGAGGAAACGAACCGCATGCAGGCCGTGCGCCGGGCTATTTTCCTCGACCCGGCCCATGCTGAAGCCGTCCGCAAGGCACTCCTTACGATCCAGCCGCCGCGGCTTCTCATCCTGGGTACGTCGAAGCATATGATATGCCGCATCTGCCAAGCCCTGCACCTTCCTCATGCGGATGATTATATCCATATCGAAGAGGTATCCTCGGCAGCGGAAATCGCCAAAGCCAGGGATATCCGCCTGAAAGAAGGCAAGCATATCATCCCCGTGCCGACGATGGAGCTGAAATCTCATTTCCACGGTTATCTCCTCGATCCCATCCGTTCGTTCCTGTCCGGCCGGGGTGGCAGGAAATCCGGCGTGGAGCAGTCTGTCGTCCGTCCCGTATTCAGCTATTATGGCAAGCTGGTCTTTTCCGATGATGTCCTCTTTGCCCTCGTCCGCCATACGCTCAAAGGGATGAGCGGTATTGCCCGGGTGAACCGTGTCAAGGTGGCCAAGAACTACTTGTCCCATGCCAACGGCCTGGCCATTATCCTGACGCTGACCATTTATTACGGGGAAAATATCCGCCAGCTCCTGCGCCGCGTCAAGGACGAGGTACAGCAGTCTGTCGAATACACTACAGGAATGTCTGTGGATGTTATGAAAATTACCATTCGTGGCATTGCGCCCCGTTCTTGACAGTCTGCAAGATGCCATGCTACCATTAAATACAACTGCATAGGAGCTGTCAGGTGTCGCAAGACTCAATAGAAAAGCCGGTATAAGCCGGCGCGGTCCCGCCGCTGTAAGGAGGAGCGCTGCTGCAGAAACGCCACTGTATATCTGTATGGGAAGGCGCAGCAGGGTCATGAATCCGAGCCAGAAGAACTGCCTGACAAAGAATCACCGGCAGACCTGCGAGCGATGGGGATGGGGATTAGGACTCTGTTCTGTTATAAACCGTAAGGATGACGTATCCCTGCGGTTTTTTTCTGTTTCAGTTGTTTCAGTATGTATAGGAGCGGTAGTATGGAAGCGATTACTAGTGGATTTTTGTTGTTCCGGCAGGGTGGGATTGTCATGTACATCCTCCTGTTGTGTTCATTGTTTGTCGTCTATATCGGTATGGAACGGGCTATTTTTTATACCCACATGGATGCCGGGGCAGCCTTTGCCCAAAGGTTTTACACGTATATGAAACTGGGACAGTACGATAAAGCGCGGACGCTGGCCGATGAAAGCCAGGGAGGGCTGGCCTATATCCTGCGCGACGTCTTTGCCGGCCGTACGGGCAGGGATGTCCGGGCTTATATCGAACTGCAGTCGGGCATTCTCATGGCAAAGCTGCGCAGCCGCCTGTATTATCTCAGTGTCATCGTGACCCTGGGGCCGATCCTGGGCCTGCTCGGAACCATCAGCGGTATGATCCGGGCCTTTAGTATTTTCAACGTACAGACTGGCCAGTCGGCCGCTATCACCGGCGGCGTCGGCGAAGCGCTCATTGCTACGGCTTTCGGCCTATGCGTGGCTATCCTGGCCCTGCTGATCCATTCGTATTTCACGCAGCGCCTGGACCGGATCATCACCGATATGGAGCTGTGTTTTTCGGCTCTCGAAACGATGCCCCGGGAAAAGGAGGACTGAGCCATGCGTTTACGGGATCCACGGTATTTCAAGCAGCCGTCGATCATGATAATCCCCATGATCGATGTCATGTTCTTTCTCCTCGTCTTTTTCATGATGACCTCGTTGTCCATGGTCGATCTGCGTACCATGGGGGTCGATCTTCCCTTTGCCTCCCAGGCAGAGCAGCAGCCGGCGGCACAGTACGTCGTCACCCTGCGCCGCGATGGCTCGCTATGGCTGGACGATGCGCCCGTCGATAAGGAGCGCCTGCTGGCGTCGGCACGGGAACAGCAGCAGAAAGACAGCCGCTTCAACGTCGTCGTCCGTGCCGATAAAGGACTCGATTACGGAACGGTCATGGGCCTCCTCGACGACTTCAAGCGCGTGGGCATCGTCCGCATTGGCCTGGCTGCAGAAAGCGGGGCTGAGCCGTGACATGGGAGAAGAAGAAAGGGCGCGTCGCCGCCGGTCTGTCCGTGTCTCTCCATGCGGCGGTTTATCTGGCCCTGGCAGCAGGCGGCTTTTTTACCATAGCCTACAACTACACACGGCAGGAGCCCGGCACCGTTACGGTCTATAATGCCAATGACCTGTCCGGTGCCGGCGGCCGGGATGCGGCAGGGACGGACGGCAATAGCGGAAGCCCCCTGGCTTCAGAACGTCAGGAAGGCGGCCGCATAAGAACGGACGCCGCACAAGCGCCTTCCATGGCGGCCACGGTGACAAATACCTATCATACGGGACCGGTGCATACCGCCGCGACGGCAGGAGAACCGTCCCGGTCTGGCCGGGCAGAAACGGCCGGTCCTGGAATGGCTCATGGCGACGGCGGCAGCGGACGGGCAGCCGGTCCCGGGACGGACGAAAGCGCGGCACCGTCCGGCTCGATTCATGTCGCCGGTGCCCTGGCGGATATGCTCGATGCCCTGCGGGACAGGCTCCCCGATATAGGGAAACGGGCAGATAAGGAACGGCCTGTTCCCTCTGTTCCGGCCCGTCAGTCCAATACGACCATCATCACCCGGGAGGACATCCAGACCCACCGGGACCAGACCGTCCAGGAAGCACTGCAGCGCGTGACCGGCGTCACCGTCAACGAACAGGTACCGGGTATTTCTTCCTTCGTCAAGCTCAACGGTGATGACCGGGTGCTCATCCTCGTCGACGGACAGAGCCTGGCCAACGCCCAGGGCAGCGGCTACGGCAGGGGAAGCGTGGATCTGACCAGTCTGCCCGGCGTAGCGGCCATCGATCATATAGAAGTGACGAAAGGCAGTGGTTCCGTCCGCTATGGCAGCGGTGCCGTCGGCGGTGTCATCAACATCGTAACGAAGAAAGCCGATCACGACGAATCGACTCTTTCGGCCTATACCGGCTCGTGGGGCATGCATGGCTATACGCTTACGAACAGCGGGAAGCGGGACCGTACGTCCTGGCTGGTCAGCGGCAGTATGGAACGGCGCCAGTATTATGCCTTTCCCCATGGTATCAATACGGATCGTTCCCGCGGCGATATTTTCCGCCAGTCCTTCGACCTGAGACTGGATCAGGAACTGACCAGGGATAGTTCGCTTACGTTCAAGGCTTATCATCAGGATTACCATGGCCATGGCTCGACGTTCCTGCCATCGTATTCCCGCTCCCTGCCCCGGGATCTGCGCAAAGAGCGCCTGCCGGGCTGGTACCTCAGTACTAATAAGGTAATCGAACGACTGATCAACGATTACAGCCTGACATATAATTTCCACACCCGTTCGTCCCAGCCGGGGTTCCTCCGCTATTTCAATGATTACCAGCGCACGTTCTGGACCAATCATTTCCTGACCCGGACGCAGGGACTGGAATGGCAGAATAACTGGCAGCTGGGCCCCCATCAGCATGTGACGGCCGGAGCCGAATGGACGGAAGATATGGGGACCAACTATGAGGCCCATTATATAGACAAAAAACGGCACAACCGGGCTGTATATGCCGAGGATGCCCTCAACTTCGGCAAGTGGACCGTGACGCCGGGATTGCGGATCGACGACAACAGTACCTTTGGCCTGCACCGTACACCGCGCCTGGCCATGAATTATAAGGCCAATGACGCCTTTAACGTTTACGCGTCCTGGGGCCGCGTCTTTTCGCCGCCGCGTCTCAACGACCAGTTTTACGTGACATCATCCTCACGGGGAAGAGAAGATCTGCAGCCGGAAGAAGGCTATACGCAGACGCTGGGATTCCAGTATCAGATACACCCCAAATCGTACCTGGAAGGCAGTATTTTCCACAGTCATCTGCGCCATGTCATCCGCTGGAACCGCAGCGTCACGCCCCACGAAGCGGAAAACCTCGATGAGGAGGATAAACGGGGGATGGAACTGACGTGGAAGCAGAAGGTCAATGATCATTGGGAATGGAATGCCGGTTACTCCTATATCCATACCCGGACGGACAGCGGAGACGGACTCGTCTTTGATGAGACCTACAACCAGCCCAACGGCTACCGTGCCGGCGTGGCCTATCACAGCAAGAAATGGCAGGCCTCTGTCGATATGACGGCGGGCACGGGCCGGAATGACACGTATTACAGCAACAATTCCTACGTCGTGTGGAACGGCAGTGTCAGTTATGCCGCCAGCAAAGATATGACCATTTATGGTAAAATCAATAATATCAATGATGAAAGCTATGATTTGTATCACAATTATCCTGCCAGCGGCCGGAACTGGCAGATCGGGATCCAAAAGAAATTCTAGGAGGTGTCGGGAATGAAGAAATGCATGACTGCCGTCTTTGTTTGTATGGGACTGATGCTGGCCTGTCTGGGCCTTGCCGGATGCGGACCGGAAAAACAGGCGCCGTCATCGGACGGTCCGGCCTTTGCCCAGGTGACTGACGACGCCGGCCGCACGGTGACAATCAAAGAAAAGCCGCAGCGCATCGTCGTCCTTTCCACGTCGCTGCTGAATTTTGCCGATGCCGTCGATGGAAACCTTGCCGGACGGGCTTCAGTCCAATCGGATGCGGCGTCTCTGCCGGAACGATATAGCAACGTACCGGAAGTCGGGCCCGTCTACAATGTAAGCGTAGAAAAAATCATGGCCTGCCAGCCCGACCTGGTACTGGCCAATAAAAATCAGCATGAGAAACTCATCCCCCTGCTGGAACAGAACGGCGTGACCGTTCTTGCTCTGACGACGAAGACCTATGACGATGTAAAACGGAATCTGACACTGGTGGGAAAACTCTACGGAAAAGAAGAGATGGCACAGGAAAAAATCGCTGCCATGGACAAAGAAATACAGGCTGTCAAAGAGAAAATCCCTGACAATCATCTGACTGTCGCCATTTTGCATGCTACGCCCAGCCATGTCAGTCTGGAACTGGACAAGAGCATTGCCGGCGATGCCGCCCGCATCCTCGGCTTTACCAATGTAGCTCAGGACGGGGCGGACAAGGTGGGAAACAGTGCCGAAAAGGTGCCGTACAGTATGGAAGCGCTCGTAGAAAAGGACCCTGATGTCATTTTCATCACCTCTATGGGCCGGAGTGACAAAATCGAAGAAAGGCTCCGGCAGGACGTGGAAAGCAGCCCGGCCTGGCAGACCCTCACGGCGGTGCGGCAGAAGCGGGTCTATGTGCTGCCGGAAAATCTGTTTCTCCTCAATCCGGGGCTGGATTATCCGCAGGCCGTCGCTTATATGGCCAAAGCCGTCTATCAGGAGGTGTTTCACTGATGGGGCGGCGCTGGCTGAAGCGGCTGATCCTGCTTATGCTGTTTGCCCTGCTGGCCATTACGGGTATCGTCCTGTCGGTCACCCAGGGGGCGGCATCCTTTACGGCGTCGGCAGCCCTGCAGTTTCTCCTCGTTCCCGATAGCAGCACCATGAGTCAGATCATCTGGAATATCCGCCTGCCACGGGCCGTGACCGGCGCTATGGTCGGCATGAATCTGGCCCTTTCCGGGGCGATCCTTCAGGCGGTCATGCGCAATCCTCTGGCAGATCCTCATATCATCGGCATTTCGTCCGGGGCCGGTCTTACGGGTATTGCCATCCTCATCCTGTTTCCTGCCTATACGTATCTCATGCCGGCCGCTGCCTTTACGGGTGCCATGGCGGCAGCTGTCATGATTTACATCCTGGCCTGGAAAAATGGCATCAAGCCCGTGCGCGTCATCCTGGCCGGTGTCGCCGTGTCGGCCTTTCTGGGCGCTGCCATTTCCAGTCTGCTCATCTTTTACAGTGACCGCGTACACGGCGCCCTGCTGTGGATGGTAGGAGGGCTGGCTGCCCGCAGCTGGAATGACGTGACCCTCATCGTGCCGTACACCCTGACGGGGCTGGCTTTGTCCCTGTTTGGAGCTTCCTATCTCAATCTCCTGCAGCTCGGCGATGACATGGCCCGCGGCCTGGGGCTATCGGTCGAGCGGGCACGGCTGGGACTGACAGCCATTGCCGCGCTTTTGGCGGCCAGTGCCGTCAGCGTGGCCGGGCTCCTGGGATTTGTCGGCCTCATCGTGCCCCATATGGTCCGCCTCCTGGGAGGGACGGATTACCGCTATATCATACCGGGATCGGCCCTTCTGGGCATGGCTGTCGTGACCTGGTGTGATACGGTGGCCCGGATCATCCTGGCGCCGGTGGAACTGCCCGTCGGCATTATCATGGCGCTTCTGGGCGCACCGTTTTTTCTGTATCTTCTTAGGAGGGACGTGTGATGGATACACCGCAGGCTCTGAGTCTGGACCATATATCGGTAACGCTGGGACATGTACCGGTCCTGCATGACATCAGTCTGAGCGTGGTACCGGGAGAGTTTCTCTCCATCATCGGACCGAATGGATGCGGCAAAAGCACGCTCCTCAAAGTGCTCTGTCATATGATCCGGCCCCAGTCCGGACAGGCTTTTCTCGAGGGACGGCCTCTTTCGTCATACAGCCGCCGCCAGCTGGCACGCCGCATGGCAATCCTGACACAGAAACACGATATCCCGGAAGACATGACCGTGTACGAACTGGTCAGTCTGGGCCGGTTTCCCTACCGGACGTTTTACCGCCGTCCTTCCATGCAGGAACGGGATATTATCGAAAAAGCCATGGCCGATGCCGGCATCCGGTCCTGCCGGGACCGCCTGGTACATACTTTATCGGGCGGCGAACAGCAGCGGGCCTTTCTGGCCATGACCCTGGCCCAGGAGCCGCAGATCCTGCTCCTCGATGAACCGACGACGTACCTCGATATCCGCCACCAGCTGGATATCTTGGAACTCTTGCAGCAGCTCAACGAAACGCTCCATCTGACCATCGTCCTCGTCCTGCACGATATGAATCAGGCCCTCCGCTACAGCCGGCGCACGCTGGTCATGAAAGAGGGCCGCATCGTCGCCCAGGGCCGTCCGCAGGATGTCATCACGCCGGAGATGATACACGACGTGTTTTCCGTGTCCGGTGAAGCGGCCGTCACGGCTTCGGGCCGCCGGGTCCTCGTCTTTTGAGGGTAGCAGGCCGGCATAGTTCATGTTATAATTGAGAAAAATAGTATATACTATACAGAAATCTATATACAGAAAACAATGGATACTTACAAAATCGTACAAGGAAAAAAATTACGCTGCGGCTATACGACCGGCAGTTGTGCTGCCGCTGCCGCCAAGGCTGCCGCCCGCATGCTCTTTACGGGAATGCCCGTTGCCATCGTGCGCCTCATGACGCCCCGGGGTATCGGGCTGGAACTGGAGCCGGAAGAGGTGTCTATCGGCCCGGACCGGGTGACCTGTGCCATCCGCAAGGACAGCGGCGATGACCCGGATATTACCGACGGCATGCTCGTCTTCGCAACGGTAGAAAAGACCGGAGAGGGCATCCGCCTCTGCGGCGGTCCCGGTGTGGGCCGTGTGACCCGTGACGGCCTTTCCTGTCCCAAGGGAGGTCCTGCCATCAATCCGACGCCGCGGCGCATGATAGAAGAAGCGGTGCGTACGGAGGCACAAAGGGCCGGCTATACGGGCGGACTGGTCGTCACCATTTCCATTCCCGGAGGAGAGACCCTGGCAGCCCGTACGTTCAATCCCCGCCTGGGCATTGAAGGGGGACTGTCGGTCCTGGGGACATCGGGCATTGTCGATCCCATGAGCGAGCAGGCTCTGATCGATACGATCCATACGGAAATGAACTCCCGCAAGGCTGACGGCGTCCGCCACCTCCTTGCTTTTTTTGGCAACTATGGCGTCGATTTCAGCCGCGATGTGCTGCATCTCGATGTCTCTCAGCGTGTCACCTGCAGCAATTACGTCGGCGAACTCCTCGACTATGCCGTCTATAAAGGATTTGAAGATGTCCTGCTCATCGGCCATACGGGAAAACTCATCAAACTGGCGATGGGCATCATGAACACCCATTCCCTTTATGCAGACGGGCGCATGGAATTCATGGCTCTCCAGGCCATGCTGTGCGGTGCCGGCCGTGATACGGGCCGCCGCATATATGAATGTACGACGACCGATACGGCCATAGAGATACTGATAGAAGCGCAGCTGCTCGGACCGGTCATGACGGCGGCAGCCGGAAAAATCCAATATTACATGGACCAGCGGGTCCACGGCGAAATCCGCTGCGGTGCCATGATGTTTTCTAATCGTTACGGTGTGCTGGCCCAGACTCCCCGCGCAGAGGAACTGCTGGCCTTTCACCAGAAGGAGAAGGCTGAATGAAACAAGGAACGTTATACTGCGTCGGCATGGGGCCGGGAGATCCGGAACTAGTGACTTTTAAAGCCTGGCATGCCCTGTGCCGCTGCCCGGTGCTGGCATTGCCCGAAGACCAGAGCGGCCGTCAGACTGCTGCCGCCATCCTGAAAGAAGCCGCGGCCCGGCAGGAAGGGCTGCATCTGGAAGAAAAGGACATCCTGTCCCTGACCTTTCCCATGACCCGCGATGCCAATCAGCTTCGAAAAGCGCACAGCGATGCATCAGACAAGGTGGCTGCCGTCCTCGACGGGGGATGCGATATCGCCCTCATTACTCTCGGCTGCCCGACGGTTTACGCATCGTGCATGTATATCCAGAAAGAAATGCGCCGCCGCGGTTATGACACCGTCGTCATTCCGGGCATTACCAGCTTCTCGGCGGCTGCCGCCCGTCTGGGCCAGCCCCTGTGTGAAAAGGATGAACCCCTTCTCATCGTACCGGCCGGACGGGACGATCTGCCGGACCTTCTCGCCGTACGGGGGAGCAAAGTCCTCATGAAAGTACCCCGCCATATGGGCGCCCTCAAGGAACAACTGCAGGACGCAGGACTTTTGCAGCACGCTTCCCTGGTAGAACGCTGTGGCCTTCCGGGGGAACGGGTATGCACGGATTTACGACAGGCAGACGATACGGGGTATTTTTCTGTGATTCTCGTAAGACAGGAGGAGAACCTATGATATATTTTGTCGGAGCCGGCCCGGGAGCCGTCGATCTCATTACCGTACGGGGCCAGAAACTGCTTGAAAAAGCAGACCTCATCATCTATGCCGGATCGCTGGTCAATCCAGAGCTGCTCCAGTTTGCCAAAGAAGGATGCCGCATCTGCAACAGCGCCTCCATGACGTTGGAAGACGTCCTGCAGGAAATGGAACAGGCCGAAGCAGCGGGCAGGATGACGGTCCGCCTGCATACGGGCGATCCCAGCCTGTACGGGGCTATCCGCGAACAGATGGATGCCCTGGACCAGCGGCACATCGCCTATACGTACGTGCCCGGCGTCAGTTCCTTTTCTGCCGCCGCCGCTGCCGTCCGCAAGGAATACACCCTGCCCGGCATCAGCCAGTCGGTCATCATTACCCGCATGGAAGGCCGGACTCCCGTGCCAGACGGTCAGCGCATTGCCGACTATGCCGCCCATCATGCGACGATGGTCATTTTCCTCAGTACAGGTCTTCTGGACAAGCTGCAGGACGAGCTCATCCGCGGCGGCTATGCAGAGGACACGCCGGCGGCTATCGTCTACAAGGCATCCTGGCCGGATGAACGGGTCTGTCCCTGCACGGTGGCGACCCTGGCGGAAACGGCGGCAGCTGCCGGTATTACCCGGACCGCGCTCATCCTGGTCGGCGATTTCCTCGATGGTTCCTACGACCGGAGTAAGTTGTATGATCCATCCTTTACTCATGGATTCCGCAAAGCGTCCCAATAGTTCGTGTAAGAGGTGAAGAAACGATGAAGGCAGTGTTGTTTTCCTTTACCCGGCGCGGCGCCAGACTCAGTATTTCCATACAGTCGTATCTGAAACTGTGTGGCTGGCAGGTCCGGGCATTGACAGGGAAAAAATTTGTATCGCTCGATTCCCAGCTGGAAGAAATCGAGCCGGATCTGGCCAGCTGTACCGGTCAGGCCTTTTCAGGGGCAGAACTGCTGGTCTTTATCGGGGCTTCCGGTATTGCCGTGCGCAGTATTGCTCCTTATATAAAGAGCAAAACGACCGATCCGGCTGTCCTGGTCATCGATGAAAAAGGGCAGTACGTCATTCCCCTCCTTTCGGGGCACATAGGCGGGGCCAATCAGATGACGCGCAAACTGGCCGGCTATCTTCATGGCCAGCCGGTCATTACGACGGCGACCGATGTCAACCATCTCTTTGCCGTCGATGAATGGGCGGCACGGAATCACATGGTCATTTCGTCCATGCGGGAAGCCAAGGCATTCTCGGCAGGACTTTTGGACGGCGGCCCCGTCGGGGTATACAGTGATTTTCCCGTAGAAGGTACGCTGCCGGAAGGACTGGAAATGCAGCCATCGGGGCCTCTGGGCATGGCCATTACTCTCAGCCAGGACTGTTATCCCTTTGCCGAAACAGTCGTGCTCCGGCCGCGCATCATCCATCTGGGCATCGGCTGCCGCAAGGATACGCTGGAAGAAGCCATCAGCCGTCTCGTACTGCGCGAGCTGCGGCGCCTGCGCATCGGCCTGAACCTCGTCGCCGATATAGCGACTATTGACATCAAGAAGCAGGAAAAGGGCCTGTTGCATTTTGCCAGGAACAACGCCATCCCCATCCAGTTTTACTCGGCCGGGCAGCTCAATGCGGCACCGGGCCTGGGATTTGCCTCGTCCCGGTTCGTACAGAAAACGACGGGGACCGATAATGTCTGCGAACGGGCTGCCGTACTGGCCAGCCGTGGAGGACGGCTCCTGCTGCATAAAACCGTCCGCGATGGCGTGACGCTGGCCATTGCCTGCGAAGAATTCTGCGTCAATTTTGAAATGATGGAGTGACCATATGAAGAAGAACGTATATGTCATCGGCATCGGTCCCGGGTCGCGTGATGAAATGACATTCCGGGCCGCCTGTGTACTAAAAGAGTGTGATGTCATCGCCGGTTATCAGACGTACATTGACCTCATTCGGGACGATTATCCCGATAAAGAATACATCATTACGGGCATGACCAAGGAGACCGACCGCTGCCGCATGGCCCTGGAACGGGCACAGCAGGGCGCCTCTGTCGCCCTCATATCCAGTGGTGACGCCGGCGTCTACGGCATGGCCGGCCTTATTTATCAGCTGGGCGCGGCCTATCCCGACGTGGATATCACGGTCATACCGGGAATCACGGCGGCCTGTTCCGGTGCAGCCCGTCTGGGTGCCCCGCTCATGAACGATTTCTGCCTCATTTCCCTGAGCGACCTCATGACGCCGTGGGAAACCATCGAAAAGCGCCTGGACTGTGCCGCAGCTGCTGATTTTGTCATCTGCCTGTACAATCCGGGAAGCCACAAACGGGCCGATTATCTCCAGAAGGCCTGTGCCATCATCTTGCGGCACCAGAATGGATCCGTCCCGGCCGGCCTGGTCCGTCACATTGGCCGGAAGGGAGAAGACGCGGCGATCATGACACTGGGCGAACTGCAGCATGTGCCGGTGGATATGTTTACGACCGTATTCATCGGCAACAGCCAGACAGAACTCATAGACGGCCACATGGTGACGCCCCGCGGGTATACGCTGCTGTGACGGGGACGCTTTGGATCATCGGCGGGACGACTGAAGGCCGGGAACTGGCCGCTTATGCCGGAAGCCGGGGCATTCCGACGTATGTCACTGTGGCCACGGCATACGGTGCATCCCTGATTCCGTCATGGCCGTCGCTGACGGTGTGGACCGGCCGCCTGACCGAAGAGGATATGGAACGATTCCTGCTGGAGCACGCCATTTCTCATGTCGTAGATGCCAGCCATCCCTATGCGGCTGTCGTAACCGGCAACTGCCGCACGGCATGTATGCGCCGCCGCGTTTCCTATATCCGCGTGACCCGGCCGGCATTTCCCCATGGAGACGCCGTATCAGTTTATTCCATGGAAGAGGCAGCGGATTTTCTCAGCGATACGGAAGGAGCGGTCTTTCTCACGACGGGCAGTAAGAATCTTGACGTATTTACCCATATCCCGGACTATGAGAAACGGCTCTATGTGCGTATCCTGCCGCTCAGGGATTCGCTGGACCGGGCCTTGTCCCTGGGGTATGTGCCAGGACATATCATCTGTATGCAGGGGCCTTTTTCTACGGAATTGAACGCCGCCATGTTCCGTCAGTATCACAGCCGGTATGTCATTACCAAGGATTCGGGAAAACCGGGCGGATTTGCAGAAAAACAGGAAGCGGCCCGTATGGCCGGTGCCCGGCTGATCGTCGTCGGGCGGCCAGCGGAAACGGGGGATTCACTGCAGGCCGTCAAGGAGCAGCTCGAGGCCCTTTGGCACGATTCCTGAGAGAGGCGGAGAGGAGAAGAAATGATGGATGTCTATGTCATCGGTATCGGTCCGGGAAATCCGGAATATCTGACAGACCGGGCCCGTTCTGCTATTGCAGCCTGCCCGGTCCTGGTGGGAGACCGGCGCATGGTGGAGCCGTATGCGGCAGCGGGCAAACGACTCGTATATACGTATAAAAAAGATGAAATATATGAGCTGGCCCTGTCTCTCCTTCCGGACGGCGGCCCTATGGCTGTCCTCGTATCGGGCGACGTCGGGTTTTACAGTCTGGCGTCTCTCATCCGGGACTTGCCGGACTGTCATATCGTCCGCATACCCGGCATCAGCAGTCTGGTGTATTTCGCCGCTCTCCTGCAGACGAACTGGCATGATACCTATATTGTCAGCCGCCATGGCCGCCGCGATTCCCTGACAGAAGCCGTGCGCCATCATGGGAAGGTATTCTGCCTTACCGGTGGCAGTGACACGCCGGCCGCCTTGTGCCGCATGCTCTGTCATGCTGGTCTGGGACAGGCCCGGGTTGCCGTGGGATACCGACTGTCTTATGAAGATGAACACGTAGCCAGGGGCACGGCAGAAGAACTGGCCGGGCTGAAGGAAGAGGGCTCGCTGGCCGTCATGATGATCTGGAACGATAAGGCCCGGCCCTGGCAGCGTCCGGTCCACGGCCTTCCCGACGAGTCTTTTATCCGCGGCAAGGCGCCTATGACCAAGCAGGAAATCCGCAGTATTGCCCTGTCCCGTCTGGCGCCGTTTCCCCAGGCCGTTATTTATGATATCGGAGCCGGCACCGGTTCCTGTACGGTGGAACTGGCACTGCTGGCACCGGCGGGGGAAATCTTTGCCTTTGAAATCGATGAAGAAGCCCTGTCTGTCCTTACAGCCAATATAGACCGGTTTGCCTTGTCCAACGTGACCGTCGTTCCCGGGAATGCCGCCCGGACACTGCCCAGTGTGGCAGATGCGCCGGAATATGCCTTTATTGGCGGGACGAAGGGGAATATACCGGCTATACTGGATGAAATATACCGCAAGAACCGGGCCTGCCGCATCGTCATGACGGCTATCACTGTAGAAACACTGGCGGCGGTCACGGCGTATTATGCAGGCCGACCGGACTATACGCTGGATATCACCCAGGTCATGACGGCCCGGTCCCGTCGTGTAGGCAGCAGCCATATGATGATGGCCCAGAATCCCGTGTATATTATGACAGCCGCCTATGATCCCGTCCCGGGCGGAGAAAGGAGTTCGTCATGCCTATAACGGACCTGCCACGACTCATGGTTGCCGCTGCCAGCAGTGGCAGTGGCAAGACGACCGTCGTCTGTACACTCCTGGAACTGCTGCGCCGGCGTTCCTGTCAGGCCGCCGCCTTTAAAAGTGGTCCCGATTATATCGACCCCATGTTCCATAGGCGCGTACTGGATACGCCGTCGTATAATCTTGATCTGTTCCTCCTGGGACGGAACGAACCGGGCCGGGAGACAGCCTGCCGCATTCTCGGGCGGCATGGCAGACAAAAGGAGATTGCCATACTGGAAGGAGCCATGGGGTATTACGACGGCATCGGTATGGGCAGTGAAGCCAGTGCCTATGAACTGGCTTCTGCGACGGGAACGCCGGTCGTGCTCGTCGTCGATGGCCGGGGCAGTGCCCTGACACTGGCGGCGGTTCTCAAAGGGATGGCGGCATTCCGCAAAGACAGCCGGATTGCCGGTTTCATAGTCAACCGGGTAAAACCTATGGTGTATGCCCGTTACCGCCGTGCCTGGGAAAGGGAATCGGGACTCCGGTCGCTGGGTTATCTGCCGGAAATGCCGGACTGTACCTTTTCCAGCCGTCATCTGGGATTGGTGACGGCTTCTGAAATCGCCGATTTACAGGATATACTGCGGAAATTAGGGGATGCAGGAAGAATGAGCCTGGATTGGAGTGCTATGATGGGACTGGCCCGAACGGCGCCGCCCCTTTCCTGGAAAGAACCGGACATGGCGGCTCCGGCTGATACGGTGCGTCTGGCCATCGCACGGGATGAGGCGTTCTGTTTCTACTATGAAGACAGTCTGGATACCTTACGGTCGTACGGGGCGGAGCTGATTTTCTTCAGTCCGCTCCACGATGGAAGCCTGCCCGATTGTGACGGCCTCTATCTGGGTGGCGGCTATCCGGAGCTGTATGCACAGAATCTGAGCCGCAATGGGAGCATGTCCGCATCAATCCGGCAGGCCATCAGGCAGGGCATGCCCTGTCTGGCCGAATGCGGGGGATTCATGTATCTCCATGACTATTACCGCTGCCAGGACGGGCAGCTGCTTCCCTGGGCTGGCGTCATTTCCGGCGAAACCTATATGACAGGCGGCCTGCGCCATTTTGGCTATGTGACCCTGGAAGCCCGGACCGACACCTTGCTGCTGCCCCGCGGTAAAACCCTGACGGCCCATGAATTTCACTATTCCGGTAGTACGGCTTCCGGTTCGTCCTGTACCGCTTATAAGGCCGGGAGCAGCCGCCAGTGGCCGGCTATTGTGGCCAGTGGGCGGCTCTTTGCCGGGTATCCCCACATTCATTTCAGCGGCTGTCCGGACTGTGCATCCCGCTTTATCGGGGCCTGCCGCCAATTCAGAAAGGAACGAATGCGATGAAAGTAGAACACATCCTGCCGGCTGATATCGAACGGCGCAGTATGGAAATCATAGAAGAGGAACTGGGGGACATCATCCTGCCTCCCGATGAAAAAGACATCATCAAGCGCGTCGTCCATACGACGGCCGATTTTGACTATGTACGGAACCTGCGCTTCAGTCCCAGCGCCGTCCGGCGCGGACTGGAAGCTCTGAAGCGTGGCTGTACGATCGTCACCGATACGAATATGGCATGTATGGGCATCAGTGCGCCGGGACTGAACAAACTGGGAGCTGGCAAAGTGTGTTACATGGCCGACAGTGATGTAGCACAGGCGGCCAGAGAACAGGGGACGACGCGGGCGCAGGCATCGATGGATAAAGCGGCAAAGCTCACCGGTCCCCTGATCATCGCCGTCGGTAATGCGCCTACGGCCTTATTGCGCCTGAAAGAGCTCATAGAAGCCGGACGGATCGATCCGGACCTGATCATTGCCGTGCCCGTAGGATTCGTCAACGTCGTCTATGCCAAAGAAGAAATCATGAAAGCCGGCATCCCGTACATCACGGCCCTGGGACGCAAAGGCGGCAGCAACGTCGCCGCGGCTATCTGCAATGCCCTGATTTATACACTGACGCGCCAGTCCTGATACGCTGGCAGAAAAGAGGGGATTTTATGAATTGGAAAGTCGTTCTGGCTATTCTGACCTGCAACATCCTCTTTATGTCATTCAGCTATACGATGCTCATTCCCTTCCTGCCGATCTATCTCACGGACGAATTGGGCGTTCTGCCGGGAGATGTCCACCTCTGGTCGGGCATCGTATTTTCCTCCACTTTTCTGGTCAGTACCATCATGGCACCCATCTGGGGAAAGCTGGCTGATGCCCACGGAAAAAAGCCTATGGCTATCCGGTCCTGTCTGTTTTTGTCGCTCAGCTATTTCTGCGGCGGCCTGGTCACCTCACCGGAACAGCTGACACTCATGCGGCTCCTCCAGGGGTTTGCCTACGGATTGTGGCCTATGGATCTGGCCATTATGACACTCTATGCTCCCGAAGACAAGCTTGGGTTCTGCCTGGGGACCATGCAGGGGGTCATGACGGCCGGCAGTGTCCTGGGACCGCTGTTCGGGGGCATCCTGTCCGATCTGTTCGGCATGCGCTTTTCTTTCTTTATCGCCGCCTTTTTCCTCTTTATCAACGGCCTCATGTTCATCTTTTTTATTAAAGAGCCGCCTGATCCGGCAAAGGACGAAGCCGGAAAGACGCGCCACCTGTCCCAGCTGGACGTATTGCGTCAGCCCCTCCTGCGCAATATGCTGGTATGCGGAGCACTGATCCAGATGGTCATTTTCATCCTCCAGCCCGTCCTGTCTACGTATATCACCAGTCTGGCCGGTGATATTCCCAATCTGGCCCTTACGACAGGATTCGTCATTTCCCTGTCCGGTGTTTCCGGTGCCATCGCCGCGCCCCTGTGGGGAAAGGCAGGGCAGAAGAAAGGCTTTATCCGCATCCTCACCGTATCGATTTTTGTCACCGCTATGGGAGAAGCCCTGCAGGGCCTCCCCGATACGCTGGCAGCCTTTTCCGTGACCCAGTTCACCATCGGCCTCTGCTTTTCCGGCATCAATCCGGCCCTAAACGCCATCATGGCCCAGCATACGCCGCCAGACTTCAAAGGACGTATTTACGGTCTGCTGTTTACGGCCCAGCAGCTCGGCTCCATGGCCGGCCCTCTTCTGGGCGGAACTCTTGCGACCTGGTGGGGTATGAAATCTATCTTCTTCGTTATGTCGGCTATCCTCCTGGCGGCCAGTTTCTGGCTCTACCGCACCTATCACAACGAGGACCCGAAACCGGTGTGGTTCTGAGTGGTTTTTAAAGGAAATGAGCCTTCCGGATAAAAAAAGACTGCCTTCATCAGATTCCCGTCGCCGTGTTTCCTGGGTAACGGTCTGAATCCGATTCAAGGCAGTCTTTTCTGCGCTGGTATGTCTTTATATATTAAAATACGATTTTGACCCGTTCGTCGATGGGCAGTTTTTCAATCGGTCCCGGCTGGCTCAGGGGCTGGCCGAAGGGCATCTGGGCGATGAGCTGCCACGAGGCCGGTACGTCGAATTCACTGGCCAGGGCTTCGTCGATGAGCGGGTTGTAGTGCTGCAGGTTGGCAGCCAGGCCCATATTGGCAAAGAGTGTCCACAGGGCATACTGCATCATGCCGTTGGCCTGCTGGGCCCATGTGGGGAAGTTGGCGGCATACAGGGGGAACTGTTCCTGCAGCTTTTTCACGACATCCGTATCGTCATAATAGAGGATGGTGCCGTAAGCGGCAGCAAAGGAATCGATTTTCTTTTCCGTATTGGCAAATGCTTCGGCCGGTACGACCGCCCGGAGGGTGTCTTTGGTTATCTGCCATATTTTGTCATGAGCACTGCCGTAGGCAATGATAATGCGGCCGGACTGCATATTGAAAGCCGACGGGACTTCCCGGACGACCGCTTCGATGCGGGCCGTGATTTCTTCCTGGGGCAGGGTGACATCCTTTCCCAATGTATAATTCGTACGACGTTTGGCGAACATCTGCTGTACTGTTTTTTCCATGGTATCACCTCATCATGAATGTGTAATAAATAACGATTATTTATTATGTATAAAGTATACCAAAAATATCCACATAAGGCAAGCTATAATTGCAATGCCTGAATAAAACTTTCTCCCAAACTGGACAGGTATCGTCCTTTGGGCCAGATGGCGGCAATGCGCGTGCGCAGGGACGGTTCGTCGATAATTTTCACGCTCAGGTTATCGTGGGCTGCCAGATGTACGGCAGAAGCAGGCGTAACGGCGATGCCCAGACCGGCGTTGGCCCAGAGGATGGTCGTACGGGCATCGTCGTTGCGGCAGAAAAATACGGGATTCATATCCTGGCTGGTGCAGATATCCTGAAGGAGCTGGTTGAAGCGCCGGTAGATGATGAGCGGTTTCTGATTGAGTTCCCGGAGGGTAATATGAGTCCGGTCGGGACACCAGTCCAGTTCCCGGGGCAGTGCGGCCACCATCGGCTCTTCGTTGAGTATTTTACAATGGAAAGATCCGGCCTTGAACGGCGTGCGGACAATGCCGATTTCAACCAGGCCCTTGTGCAGCATATCGATGACCTCAAAGGTATTGCCATCATAAATTTCGAAATGAACGCTTTCATGCTTCTGATGAAAATCGCGCATGGCCGAACTGAGGATGACACTGCCTGAGCTCGATACGGTACCGATGTGCAGCGTTCCTTTGAGTCCCTGCCTGAAATCGCGGATTTCCCGCCTGGCCGAATCGCTGAGATTCAGGATCTGCCGGGCCCGTTCATAGAGCAGTTTTCCCGCTTCCGTCAGTTCCATGTGACGGTGCTCCCGGATAAACAAATCTACTTCCAGCTCTTTTTCCAGTAACTGTATCTGCTGGGATAGTGGCGGCTGTGCCATATGAAGCTGCCGGGCCGCTGCCGTGATCTGTCCTTCCTCGACGACGGCGACGAAATACCGGAGTTGTCGTAAATCCATGGATACCCCTTCCTTACTATATGAAAAATATATATTTGCTAAATTAAAATTATATTTTTAATATAGCACGAATGCTGGTATAATTCCAGATAGAAACGAGGAAACAATTGCACCTGTCTGATAAAGGAGGAACTACCGATGGAAGAAGAAACCACATTGGAACATCCCCGCCGGGATGCCCATTTTTTCTGGGTCTTATTTAAATCCACATTTATTATTAGTGCCTTTACCGTTGGCGGCGGCTATGTCATCGTGCCCCTTCTCAAGGCCAAATACGTCGATGAATACCACTGGATCAGTGACAAAGAAACGCTGGATATGGTCGCCATTGCCCAGTCCATGCCCGGTGTCATTGCCTGTAACAGTGCCATCATCCTGGGATACCGCATGGCCGGTATCGCCGGTACACTGACCGCCCTCATTGCGACGGTGCTGCCGCCGCTCATTACCTTGAGCATTATTTCTTACTGCTATGATTTCTTTATCCAGAGCCAGATAGTCAAGATGATCCTGCGGGGCATGCAGTGCGGTGCTACAGCCCTCATGGTCAATGTAGGCATCAATCTGCTGATGAAGCAGTGCAAAAAAAAGCTCATCCTGCCGCTGGTCATCATTGCCGCTACGTTCATTGCCAATGTCGTCTTCGACGTGAACCTCATGTATCTGGTCCTCATCGATGGCATCATCGGGCTGTTATGTATGCGTGATGCCAGGTATGATTAAAAGGGGGGAGATAGATCATGATTTACTGGCAATTATTCTGGGAATTCTGCAAAGTCGGCATTTTCTGTGTCGGCGGCGGTTATGCTTCCATGCCGCTCATCCAGGCATCGGTGGTCGATACCTTCCACTGGCTGTCAATGAGTGAATTTGTCGATATATTCACCATTTCACAAATGACACCCGGCCCGATTGGCATCAATGCGGCTACCTTTGCCGGGACGAAAATCGCCGGTCTCGGCGGTGCTATCTGTGCGACGGCCGGATTTGTCGCTCCGTCCCTGATTCTGGGAATCATCCTGGCCCGGGTGTTCTTCAAATACGGCAATATCGGTCCCATCCGCGGCGTATTGAACGGATTGCGCCCGGCCGTCGTCGGACTGATCTGTGCGGCCAGCCTCAGCTTTGTCTGGCTCGCCGTGTGGAGCACTGAATCGGGGCCGGAAGACTTTGGGGCTTTCAGTCCGGCTGCCATCCTCGTCCTCATCCTGGCGCTGATGGCTATCCGCCGTAAAATCGGCGTCATCAAAGTCCTCATCGGATCGGGCGTCCTGGGCCTCGTACTGGGACTCATGGGCATCCTGCCTGTATAAGAAAGGAGACTGTTATGCATCTGGGAACACAAGAACTTATCCTGATTTTACTCATTGTCGTCGTCCTCTTTGGAGGCAAAAAAGTTGCCGGTCTGGGAAAGGCGCTGGGAACGAGCCTGCGGGAGTTCCGGGCAGAAGTCCGGAAAGACGATGACTCATCGTCAGAACAGACCGATACGTCACAGACGAAACCGGAAGAATCATCGGATGTATCATCGAAAGAAAGCGATGAAACGTCTCACCGGCCGTCTACATAATATTGATACCTATCTAACCCTATATCACAGGAAAAGCCTGACTGCCTTCTCTTTCGGCAGACCGGGCTTTTCTGCTTGAAAAATAAAGGATATACGTGATGGCAATGTAATGATTTTTAATATATATTGCCTCATATGTAAACAATTTAATAAAAACAATTGACATATTTTATATATGGTGATATTATATGGCCATGAGTTGATCCTCATGAATGATATATCCGGGGCAATGAAGCCTTCTCTTCCTGATGGGAACGAGAAGGCTTTTTTAATAGCACCGAGGGGAAAACTCATGATACCCGCGCTGAAAGGGTCTTGCAGCCCAAGGCATGACGCTTTCAGTTTCATATACCTTTATCTCCCATATCCCAATGGAAAGGCCGTACAGACGACTCCTGCCTGTACGGCTTTTTCCTGTGTGGTTTTAGAAATCTCTTGTGTAAGAGTCGTATTCAGTATATGATAGAGAGAACATATCCTATAGAATGTGATACTAATGAAAGGGAGCAGGACCATGAGCGATATCCGCATTATTACAGGGCATACGACCCGGTTCAACCCGGACCAGACATTGCGTCTCCTGGGATGCCGGTCAGGCAGTGATGCCTGGGACCGGACAAAAAAAGATGTAATGGAACGAATACCGGTCCTGCGCCGCATCATCCGTCCCAAAGGGGCTTTTGCCATGAAAGAGGATGAGGGTAAAACCTGGATATATGCCATGATGACGCTGGGAGGAGCCATTACGGCGTATACCGGCCGCCTTCGCGAAGAGGGCGATGCCGCAGCAGCCCTGCTCTTAAACGCCATGGCAGACAGCAGCCTGTTTTCCTTTGAAGAAGAACTGCAGCAGGCTCTCCGGTCTTTTTGCCGGGAAAAAGGGTGTGGCATCTCCCGGCGGTATGAAATCGGGACGGACCTGCCACTCCCGTGGCAGCAGCGTGCCTATGACTGCCTGGCTGCCCGGCGTACGCTGGGAATGACCATGACGCCAGACTATATGGTCGTTCCGGAAAAGTCGCTGAGTCTTGTTTTTTCCGTGAGCCCGGACCCTGAAGAATTCCATGCCGGCCATGACTGCCGGCAGTGCGCCCACAGGGACTGCCGGCTCCGGCAACAGCCGTACGGAACAGAAACCGTTGTTTCTGCCAGTCCGGCCTTTCAGGAATACACCTGTCCTGCCGGACAGAATCTGGCCGTTTCCCTGCGTGGGCAGGGAGAGCTTCCTGCCCTGTGCGGTGGCAAGGGCACGTGCGGGCGCTGTGGTATCCAGCTCGTCGAAGGGAATCTTCCCGTCACGCCGGCCGACCGGAATTTTTATTCCGGAGAAGAGCTGAAAGACGGCTGGCGCCTGGCTTGTCAGGCCGTTCCTGCCGCACCGGTCCGGGTGCGTCTGCCCGTACATCGGGAAGGACAGATGACCGGCCTCCATCAGGAGAAGGCGGCCGCTGCCGTCCGGACCAGCGGAGACTATGGCCTGGCCGTTGACCTCGGTTCGACGACCATAGCCTCATCACTCGTATCCCTTTCCGATGGGACTGTACTGGATTCGGCAAGCGCCGTTAACCGCCAGCGCACTTTTGGTGCCGACGTTGTCAGCCGCATTGCTGCCGCTTGTGACGTACAGGCTGACGAGTTGCAGAAGCTGGCTATGGACAGCATAGAAGAAGTGCTGCATAAGCTGCTGGCTCCGTATCCCGGAATGAGGCAGCAGCTGCGGCGCATGACCCTGGCCGGGAATACGACCATGGAGCATCTCCTCATGGGATGGTCCTGTAAGGGGCTGGGAAGCTGGCCGTTCCAGCCCGTATCGCTAGGAGGAGTCACTCTGCCGGCAGCGGAACTATTTGGCAGGGTACTTCCCGATTCCTGTATGCTTACCATACTTCCCGGCTTTAGTACCTATGTGGGGGCCGATATTGCCTCGGGGCTCATTGCCTGCTCTATGGACCAGAGCGATACGAACAGCCTGTTCCTCGATTTGGGGACCAACGGGGAAATGGCACTGGGAAATGGCGATGGCATTTTTGTCGCTTCCACGGCAGCCGGGCCGGCCCTTGAAGGCGGACAGCTGCGCTGTGGCATGAGCAGCGTTCCCGGAGCTGTCTGCAGTGTGACATGGAATGAATCCGGACCGGTAGTCCGTACGATCGGCGATATTTCCCCCCGTGGACTGTGTGGTACCGGCGTGATAGAAGCCATGGCAGGCATGGTAGAGCATGGAATCGTGGACCGGCACGGGACGCTCCGGGAGCCGTGGTTTACAGAGGGATTTCCTCTGGCTCAGGGAGCAGACGGCACGCCTGTCGTGCTGACCCAGCGTGATATCCGCCAGATACAGATGGCAAAAAGCGCTATCCGGGCCGGTATATCCGTCCTTCTTAAGACAGCCGGCCTGCGCGAAGACGATGTGAAGACAATCTGGCTGGCCGGCGGATTCGGCTATTATCTTAAGCCGGAAGCAGCCGCCTCTATGGGACTCATCCCGCCGTCGTGGGCAGCCAGGACCCGTGCTGCCGGCAATACGTCTCTGCTGGGGGCCGTACAGGCCCTGACCGATGGCAGAGCCGTAGAACGGATGACATCGTTCATTCAGAAGGGAAGGGAAGTCGTCCTGGGAAATACGGCGGATTTCCAATCATTATACATACAGCATATGGATTTTACCGATGGAACGATATGATAGATATGGGGAGATAGATGATGACACGAGATGAATTCAGACAGTTATTGGAACAAGGTGTTTTTATCCTTGACGGTGCCACTGGTACCAACCTGCAGAAAGCCGGCATGCCCGTCGGCGTCTGCCCGGAACTATGGATTATGGAACATCCGCAGGCCATACAGGACCTGCAGCGCCAGTTCGTAGAGGCCGGTTCCCGCCTGGTCTATGCGCCGACTTTTACGGGCAACCGCATCAAGCTGGCCGAATACGGCCTGGAAGACCGGCTGATAGAAATTAATACCCGGCTGGTGCAGCTATCCAAAGAAGCCGTAGGGGACAAGGCCCTGGTCGCCGGCGACATGACCATGACCGGCCAGCAGCTCTATCCCATGGGAACGCTGACTTTTGAAGAATTGGTTGACGTATATAAAGAACAGGCCCGCGCCTTATATGAAGCGGGCTGTGATGTATTCATCGTCGAAACGATGATGAGCCTGCAGGAAACGCGGGCTGCCGTACTGGCTATCCGTGAAGTATGTGACCTTCCTGTCATGGCAACTCTCACCTTTGAAGCAGACGGCCGGACGCTCTATGGGACGCCGCCGGAAGCGGCCGTCGTCGTCCTGCAGGAACTGGGCGTCGATGCTATTGGCACCAATTGTTCCACCGGCCCGCTGGATATGGTGGAACGGATCCGGGCCATGTACCGCTACGCGACGGTGCCGCTCATAGCCAAGCCCAATGCGGGCCTTCCGGAAATCGTCGATGGGAAAACGGTCTATCAGACGACGCCGGAAGAATTTGCCCGTGATGCCCGTCTGCTCGTCGAAGCCGGCGCCCGCATCATCGGCGGCTGCTGTGGCACGACGGTGGATCATATCCGGGCCCTTCATGATGCCGTCCGGGATATGCGGCCCCAGCCTGTATCAGCAGTGAAAAAGCGCGCCCTGGCATCCGAACGGAGCGTCGTGGAAATCACCCTGGACGGCCCGTTCCAGGTCATTGGTGAACGCATCAATCCGACGGGAAAGAAAAAACTGCAGGCCGAACTGCGCGCCGGCAGCATGGCCATGGTCCGGTCCTTTGCCCGGCAGCAGGAAAAAGACGGTGCCGCCGTCCTCGACATCAACATGGGAACCAATGGCATCGATGAAAAGGATATGATGATACGGGCTGTCTATGAAGTGACGGCTGTTACGGGGCTGCCCCTGTGCATCGACTCCAGTTTCCCGGAAGTCATTGAAGCGGCCCTGCGCATCTATCCCGGCCGGGCTCTCATCAATTCGATTTCTCTGGAGGGGAAAAAGTGCCAGCGCCTGCTGAAGGCGGCTAAAAAATACGGGGCCATGTTCATTGCCCTGCCCGTATCGGACGCCGGCCTTCCCAAATCGGTTGAAGAAAAGCATGGCGTTATCCGGTCCCTTGTCAAACAGGCAGAAGCAGCCGGCCTTGCCCGGGAAGACATAATCGTCGATGGTCTCGTCGGTGCCGTCGGGGCACTGCCGACGGCGGCTCTCGACTGCCTGGCCACGTTCCGCTACTGCCACGACGAATTGCAGATACCGACGGTCTGCGGTCTGTCCAACATTTCCTTTGGCCTTCCGGGACGGATTTATGCCAATATGACATTTTTGTCCATGGCGATTGCCAGCGGACTTACCATGGCCATTGCCAATCCCGGACAGGACCTGCTCATGAATGCCGCTGCGGCAGCCAACATGCTGATGAACCGTGCCGGCAGTGATCTGGCCTATATCCGGCGCATCCGCTATGTGGAAAAGAAAGAAGAGGAAAAGCGGCAGCATCAGCCGCCGGTTCCCCCTGCGGGTCCTTCCGCCCAGCCGGAAGGCAGTACAAAGCAGGCCGGTTCTCCGGTCAATGGGAACCCCGTATACCAGGCCGTCCTGAACGGGGAAAAGGACACGATCATCTCTTGTACGAAAGAAGAACTTCACAAGGGGACGGGTCCGGAAGACATCATCAACCAGCTTCTTATCCCGGCCATCAATAAAGTAGGCCAGCTCTACAATGACCAGTATTATTTCCTGCCCCAGCTCATCGCCAGCGCAGCCGCCATGGAAACGGCTATCCATCATCTGGAACCGATGATACAGCGCAGCAGCAGTGAAAAACTGCCTACCATCGTCGTGGCAACCGTAGAAGGCGACGTCCACGATATAGGCAAAAATCTGGTTGCCCTCATGCTGCGCAACTACGGCTATGAAGTCATCGACCTGGGCAAGGATGTCCCGGCATCGGCCATCATTGAAAAAGCGCTGTCGGCCAAAGCGGCTGTCGTCGGCCTGTCGGCGCTCATGACGACGACGATGATGCACATGAAAGATGTCATTGCCGAAGCCGTCAAACGCCATTATGACGGTAAAATCATCATCGGAGGGGCTGCTGTAACTCCCAGTTTTGCCGACGAAATCGGTGCCGACGGTTATTCTAAGGATGCGGCGGACTGCGTGAAACTCGTAGGCCGGCTGCTCAAGTAACCGGTCATCATTGTCAAAATTCGGACACATTGTTCTAAACGGCCTTGCTGTCTCCTGCCGGGGAGTGATATAATTTCAACACTGGGGACCAGGCGTCCGGACGCCGTATGCCGACGCGGCCCATGCCAGCGGGTTCGCGCCGTTGTATCTGACGCGGGACAGCATGAAACATAACAGTACCCTTATTTGTTGTAACGAAGCAGACCTTTACCGGCCTGCTTCTTTCTGTTATGATAGGTATACGGCCATATGTTTCTGGCCAACTCATCTATGAGGAGGAAAATTATGTTTCATTTCGATATACTGTCTCTCGTTGCCGCTATACCAGGGCTGCTCATGGCTCTTGTCATCCACGAATATGCCCATGCCCTGATAGCCGATAAAATGGGGGATTCTACGCCGCGCATGACGGGAAGGCTCACGCTGAATCCCATTGCCCACATCGATCCCATCGGCCTTATTATGCTGCTGGTTGCCCAGTTCGGCTGGGCCAAACCGGTCATGATCAATGCCAATAATTTCCGCAACTGGCGGAAAGGGGAAATCTGTGTGTCCCTGGCAGGACCCTTTGCCAATTTCATCCTGGCCCTCGTCATGTTTGCCATACGGATGATCCTGTACTGGAGCGGCATCCGCATGCGCAGTCTGGATTTGGTGCTGGATTTGATCATCATCTATAATATCAATTTCGGCATCTTCAATCTCATTCCCCTGCCGCCGCTGGACGGGTCGCGCCTCATCACGGTCTTTCTGCCGACAGAATGGGCGATACGCCTGGCCAGTGTGGAACGGTACAGCTTCCTTTTGCTGATCGTCCTCATGGCGACACCCGTATTCAGTTACATCCTGATTCCCTTGCAGCGCCTGATTTATCTGATTGATTACACGATTGTACAGGGGCTGTTTTATTGGATTTTCGTTTGACTCTGCAAATTCGTAATGCCATATGCCATGGCCTATGAGGAAGGAGGAATTCCTTATGAAATGGAAGACACGTCTGGCCGTACTGGCTGCCGCCATGTATATACCTGCCGGTGCGCTGGCTTTTGATTATAATCTGTCTATTGATGAAATCAGCGAACATCCCCTGACGGCGTATAATACGGTGTACCTGGGGATGCCCAAAAAGGATTTTGCCCTCAATTTTTCTATCCTGCCCGACTGGACGTTCTATGGAAGTGACGGCACGACGGAAAAAGCCGAACGGTCGGTGACCCAGGATGGCGTTACCGTCATCGAAGGGCTGTCTATCGAGACGGCCGATGGATCCCCGGCGGGACGGGTCCTGGCGTTTGAAAATTACTTCAGGACGACCAACCGCAAGACGGCCCGCGATATGTACGCCCGCCTGTCGGCAACGATTTATTCCAATATGGAAGACTTTCCAGCGAGCCAGAATAGTAAAGAAATCCGCTGGATACAGAATGATGTTACCATCGTGACCCGGCTCGATGACAAAAAAGACGGCGAAGGGTATTATACGGTCCTCATCCGCCGCTATAATAATCACGTCCTGTCCGAATAGTGATGCATAGAGAATATGAATCGAACATATTGACAGAATGACTTTTTCTGTTATAATATAGTAAATTCGGATTTTACCTTTTGACTTTTGATTTTTTAGAATAGAGGAGAGTAGTATGAACCGTTTAAAGACAGTCTTTCTCATGACTCTGCTGGCGGTGATTATGATGGCCATTGGCAGAGCGTTTGGCGGTGTTCATGGCATGACCGTCATGCTCATTCTCGCAACGGGGATGAATTTCTTTTCCTACTGGTTCAGTGATTCCATCGTCCTGCGCATGTACCACTGCCAGCCCGTAGGTCCGGAACATCGGCTCTACCACATCGTAGAAGATCTGGCACAGCGTGCCGAACTTCCCATGCCCAAAGTATATATCATGCCGACGGAAGTCCCCAATGCCTTTGCTACAGGGCGCAACCCGTCTCACGCGGCCATCGCGGCGACGGAAGGCATCCTCGACATGCTTGATGATGAAGAAATCCGCGGTGTCCTGGCTCATGAAATGTCCCATATCCTGCACCGGGATATCCTCCTGAGCACCGTCGTGGCTACTTTTGCCAGCGTTATTTCCTGGATTGCCAATATTGCCCAGTGGGCGGCTATATTCGGACGCGGCAACGATGATGACGACAATGGCGGCATCGTCGGCCTCCTGGTAACGATCATCATCGCTCCGATTGCGGCGACGATTATCCAGCTCGGCATCAGCCGGACACGGGAATATATGGCCGATGAAGAAGGCGGCCGCATGATCGACGATCCCCTGGCCCTGGCCCGGGCGCTTGCCAAGATAGACAACTACGCCCACTATCAGGTGCTGCCAGGTGCTTCTAAGACGACGGCACACATGTGCATCATCAATCCGTTTTCCGGTATCCAGTCGGGGCTGGCCAATCTGTTCAGTACCCATCCGCCGACAGAAAAGCGGATTGAACGCTTGAAAGAATTAGATTATGAACTGCATGGCTGATGTCATACACAAAGGAACGGGCCTGCCGCGTTATGGGCAGGCCCGTTCCTGGTTCATACCATATATGTTCAATCAAAGCCCCTTTTCATCGAGGACCCGGCGCAGATCCGTGCAGGACGGTAATGAATCCGTTTCTTCGTTGACGGCTGCGTAAAGTATGGGCGAATCAAAGGTGTTCCCTTTCAGGAGTTCCGCTTTGGCAACCGGCCCAGTTGGCTGGATGATGACCTTGAATTCGTAATTTTCCTGTAAAAATGCGCGGACAGCCTGACGGACGGCATCGATATCATCCGTCGTCTGTGCCGGGAAGGTGATGTGGAATGTACGGGCTTCCAGGTCAGACAGACCGGTCAGGCGCTGTTCCAGGGATGAGGCCTCTGACGCATTGGTCAGGGACAGGGAAATGATCGGAATCAGGCCCGTATCCATACATTGTTCCGACAAATCATCTATGAGATCGGGGTCTGTATCGGCGGCGATTTCCAGTGCATCGGGAAGGCCGCTGCGCAGGGCAAAGGTCATGATGTCACGGTAGTCCCGTTCGGTACGGCAGTATTCAGGCAGATCTTTTTTTTCACATTTAAAAATAAACGTCCCTTCATTGGTTGCCTGGGTGATCATCAGCAGGGCATTCCACAGCTGGGACAAATTGGGCAGGCCGTTAAAGGTGCCGGCATTGTACTCAATGATGTCATGCGGTTTTTCCCGTATCTGCTGGCAGCTGTAACAGATGTCACCCACTGTTGCGCCAGTACAGGGAACACAGATAATCGGTTTTTTCCGGTTCAGCCGGATATTTGCTAAATTAGCCATACAAAGAACCTCCCATTGATATGTATCATACAATATCAAGTATAGTGTACCACGTTATGGATATTTTTGCACCGTTTGACTTTTTCCGGTGTTTCTGCCCGGCTGGAAAGCTCCGGGCACTATTTATTTTACTTTTTTTTCGCTATTTTAGCAGATTCTATCATTTCCGGCGGTGGTTTATGGTATAATATAATTCAATGCTTTTTTATATTTTAGTCACTGTTCCTTTTTTTCGATGAGGTGTAAATATGTTTATAGACAGAGCAAGAATATTTGTGCAGTCCGGCAAGGGCGGAGACGGGATGAGCAGCTTCCGTCATGAAAAGTTTGTACCCAAAGGCGGTCCCAATGGCGGTGACGGCGGCCAGGGAGGAAATGTCATCCTCGTGGCTGACCGCAATGTGAATACGCTGGTAGATTTCCGCTATCGCCGGTTGTTTAAAGCCAAACCGGGCGGAAAAGGCCAGGGGAGCAATAAATTCGGCCGCGACGCCGATGACCTGCTCATCCCCGTACCCGTCGGCACGGTCGTGCGCGATGAAGAATCGAACGCTCTCCTCGCTGACCTGAGCCACGACGGACAGCAGGCCATCGTCGCTAAAGGCGGCCGCGGCGGCCGGGGCAACTATCATTTCCGTACCAGTGCCAACCGGGCACCGACCTTTGCTGAACGTGGGGAACCGGGGGAAGAACGCTGGCTGCGCCTGGAACTCAAAGTACTGGCCGATGTAGGCCTTCTGGGGTATCCCAGCGTAGGAAAATCGAGCATCCTGCGCAAAGTATCTGCGGCTGAACCGGAAGTAGCAGCCTATCATTTCACGACGCTGAACCCCATCCTCGGCGTCGTCAATCTGCCGGATCAACGCAGCTTCGTCATGGCCGATATTCCCGGCCTTATCGACGGGGCAGCCGAAGGCGTCGGTCTGGGCCATGATTTCCTGCGCCATATTGAACGGACGAAAATTCTCATCCACGTTCTCGACGTGTCCGGCAGTGAAGGACGCGATCCCATCGAGGATTATGAGAAAATCAATGGTGAACTGGCAAAATACAGTGAAAAACTGTCGCGGAAACAGCAGGTCATCGCAGCCAATAAAATCGATTTATTATCTGATGATACGAATCTGAAACGGCTCCAGCAGTATATGGATGAACGGGGCCGGGACGTATTCCCTATCTGTGCTATGTCCGGCGAAGGATTGCCGGAGCTGATGGAATATGTCTGGAAACTGCTGGAAACATATGTGGAAGAACCGGACGAAACGGATGAAGAGGTCATCTATAAACCAGAAGAAAAACCGGATTTTGAAATTCATCGCGACGATGATGGTGCCTTTGTCATTACCGGCCCCCGAATCGAACGGCTCGTCGCCATGACGAATTTCGATGATGACATGTCCCTGCGCCGGTTCCAGCGTATCTGGCGTTATATGGAACTGGACAAGATGCTGCAAAAAGAGGGCATTCAGGAAGGCGATACGGTGCGCATTTATTCCATGGAATTTGAATACCGCAAATAAGGAGATAGAATATGAATAATAAAGATAAAAAACAACTCAAGGCACTGGCCAGCCAGATGCCGTCGGTCATCCAGATAGGAAAGGAAGGACTGTCCGACGCCGTCATCGATAGTGCCCGGGCTGCCATTACCGCCAGAGAACTGGTCAAGGCCCATGTGCTCAATAATGCCAATCTCGATACGGCGGAAACCATGGAAACACTGGCAGGTATGCTGGGAGCCGAACTCGTACAGGTCATCGGCCATTACGGCGTCCTGTTCAAAAAGAAGAAAGATAAATCGCATTACGACTATATTAAAGAGTAGGACAGTGATGGAAGTGGACTGCAAGCAGAGAGATTTTACCAATAAAAAACGCATCGTCGTCAAAGTAGGGTCCAGTACGATTTCTTATGAAAACGGCAAGCTCAATTACCGGCGCATCGAACATCTGGTCCGGGAACTGGCCGATTTGCAAAATCAGGGGAAAGAGATGATTCTCGTCAGTTCCGGTGCGACCAATGCCGGTCTGGCCCCGCTGCACCTGGACCACCGGCCGCGCAGTATCCGGGAAAAACAGGCGGTGGCAGCTGTCGGACAGGGCGTACTCATGCATACCTACGAAATGATGTTCCGCGAATATGGACAAATCGTAGGACAGGTACTTTTGACGCGGATGGATTCCCAGGACCGGAGCAAGTTCATGAATTCCCGCAATACGCTCCTGACCATGCTGGAGATGGGAATCATTCCTATCATCAATGAAAACGATGTCGTCGCCGTCGATGAATATAAAATCGGCGATAACGATACTCTTTCTGCTATGGTCAGCGGTCTCGTCGATGCCGATCTGCTCATCCTTCTCTCCGATATCGACGGGTTATACACGGACAATCCCAAAACACATCCGGAAGCGACCATCATTCCCATCGTCCATACGATTGACAAACACATTTATGAAATCGCCGGTGATGCCGGATCCAGTATGGGCACTGGCGGCATGCATACCAAAATCCAGGCAGCCTCGATTGCTACTGCGGCCGATGTCGATATGGTCATCGCGTCGGGCAGTGAAGACGGCATCATCAGCCGCATCGTCGGAGGAGAGGGCGTTGGTACGCTGTTCAAAGCCAAGGATACGCCTCTTCACTCCAAGAAGCGATGGCTCGTTTCGGGCAGCAGGGCGAAAGGCAGTATCGTCGTGGATAAGGGCTGCCGTGATGCCATCATCGACCACGGGTCGAGTCTTCTTCCCGTCGGGATTACGGCCGTAGAAGGTATATTCCAGGAGGGAGATATCGTCAACGTCCAGTACGATGGCATCATCATTGCTAAAGGGATAGCCAACTACAGCAGCATCAATATCAATGCCATCAAAGGCGTCCAGTCTTCCGATATTCCTAAAGTACTGGGCCATGACGGCATTTATGAAGAAGTCATTCACCGCGATAATCTCGTGGCTATGTATTAAAGGGGGAAGAGGCTATGGAATCAGAAGCCGTCCGGAAAGCCCGGGCAGCCCGGCAGGCATCGTATGCTCTGGCCAATGCGGATACAACAGTAAAAAATAATGCTCTCACCTATATTGCAGATGATTTGCTGGCTCAGGCCAGTTCTATTATGGAGGCCAACGCAGCCGATGTAGCGGCAGCCCGGGAAAAGGGAATGAGCGACGCCATGATTGACAGGCTGACCCTGACGCCGGACCGCATCCGGGGAATGGCTGAAGGAGTCCGTCAGGTCATTGCCCTGCCAGATCCCGTCGGGCAGACGCTGGCATCCTGGGACCGTCCCAACGGCCTGCACATCGATAAAGTGACCGTTCCGCTCGGCGTCATTGCCATCATCTTCGAATCCCGCCCTAATGTCACTGTCGATGCGGCTGTCCTGTGTCTGAAATCAGGTAATGCGACCGTATTGCGCGGAGGCAGTGAAGCCATCCATTCCAACGTGGCTCTGGCGGGAGTCATCCGCCATGCCATTGCACGTGCCGGCCTTCCGTCCGATGCCGTTACGATTATGGAAAATACCGACCGGGCCCTGGTCGGCGAACTGCTGACACTGCGCCAGTACATCAATCTGGCGATTCCCCGCGGGGGAGCCGGTCTGATCCGCATGGTCGTCGATACGGCGAAAGTTCCGGTCATCGAAACGGGAAGCGGCGTCTGCCATGTCTACGTCGATAAAGATGCCGACCTCGACATGGCCGTCAGCATCATTGAAAATGCCAAAGTATCCCGTCCCTCTACGTGCAATGCCATGGAAACACTGCTGGTCCACAAGGACGTCGTCCAGCCGCTTATGGAAAAGCTGGTACCGGTCCTGAAGGCCCGCCATGTTGAAATGAGGGCCGATACGGCTGCCAGAGAAGCTGGCGGAACGGACATAGAAATGGCATCAGAAGAAGACTGGCGCACGGAATACAATGCCCTCATCATGTCTATCCGCACGGTTTCATCTCTCGATGAAGCGCTGGATCATATCCGCCGCTACAGCACCCATCATTCAGAAACTATTGTCACGGAAAATACAGATACGGCGGAACGATTCCTGCAGGAAGTCGATTCAGCAGCCGTGTATGTCAATGCCTCAACGCGGTTTACCGACGGCTTTGAATTTGGCTTTGGCGCAGAAATCGGCATCAGCACGCAGAAACTCCATGCCCGGGGACCGATGGGACTGGAAGCGCTGGTCAGCTATAAATATCTGATCCACGGTAAGGGACAGATCCGCCAATGATGCGATGCCTGCGCGGATACGTGCGGACGCTGCGTCAGTATGCGTCCTCGCCGAAGACGCAATATGAGTATAAACATTACGCCATTTTTTTGCTATTATATATAATAGTAGTGGCTATTATCTGGGGAGGTATGTATATCTATTATGGAAATCACTAGATTGGGTGTTATGGGCGGAACTTTCAATCCGATCCACCTGGGACACCTGATGATAGCCGAAGAAGCACGGGAAGCGTATTCGCTGGACCGCGTCCTCTTTATTCCTTCATACATTACCCCTCATAAAGAAGTACACGGCGCTACGGCACAACAGCGGCTGGAAATGACGCGCCTGGCGACGGCCGATAATCCTTATTTTACGGTCAGCGACATGGAAATACGCCGGGGAGGACCGTCGTATACGTTGGATACACTGCGTTTTTTAAAGAAATTGTACGGCCCCAGTCATGAATTGTATTTCATTTCCGGTACGGACACCATACAGGACCTTCCGAACTGGAATCATCCGGAAGATATATTACGTCTGTGCCATTTCATCGGCGCAACCCGTCCGGACGGTACAGAAGCCATTATGCCCGTCATCCGGCATTTCGGCAGTCTGGGACATCACATCCTGAAGCTGTCCGTACCGACCATGGAACTCTCTTCGACGGAACTGCGCCGGCGCATCCGGGAAGGCCGCAGCATCCGCTATATGATTCCCCGGGCCGTTGCAGACTATATCAGGAAGAATGGGATATATCAATGTACAGCACAACGTTAAAAGAAGAAATAAAAAGTGATTTAAAAAGCATATTATCTGCCCACCGGTATAAGCATGTCCTGGGCGTAGCCAAAGCAGCCCGTCAGCTGGCTTTGCGCAATGACTATGATCCCGATAAAGCTGAAACGGCTGGTCTTCTGCACGATGCGGCCAAGCAGCTGCCTCTGGAGGAAATGCAGGAACTGGCCCGGCAGTCTTTCGGCGACCGTCTCGATGATGCCATCATGACAAACGGCGGCCTGCTCCATGGGTATGCGGCCGTTACCGTTGCCCGTACGAAGTATCACCTGACAGACGAGGAATTTCTTGCAGCCCTGGCCCATCATACGACTGGGGCAGAAGTTATGGGGACACTGGAAAAGATTATCTTTGTTGCCGATTACATCGAAGAAAACCGTGATTTCGACGGCGTAGAACACCTTCGCGAATTGGCCGCTGCAGACCTGGACCAGGCGGTCCTTGCCGGATACGATTCGACCATTTCCCATCTGCTGGAACAGGACAAGCTTATTTTTGCCGGCACGGTCATCAACCGCAATGCCCAGATTCTGGCGATGCAGAAGAAGGGGAGACAGAAAAATGGGTGAAACGCAAAAGAAAGGGAAGACGCGGAACAAGCGTCGCCGGACCGTCAGCCCGGATGAACGGAAACGCCGGTTCTGGCACAGATTGGGAATGGCAATCCTCATCGGGCTGGCTATCATTGCCGGTGTACTGGCCTGGTTTCATTTCCGTCCGTCACCGGCAAACGAAGAATTTGCCCAACAGAGTCCGGATATACCTCTCTATGTGCTGGTTATCGGTGTCGATGAAGAAGCGGCGCCTAGGACGAATTTCGTCGGACTGGCAGCCGTCAATAAAGAAAAGAAGACCGTTGATTTCATCATGCTGCCCAATAACACCAAGATTGAAGGACGGAAGGGAAAAGGAGTACAGGCACTGCAGGATATTTACACCGAAGGCGGGATGAGCCTTACCCGGGCTGTCGTAGAAGATATCTTCCACATCCGCATTCCGTATTATATTTCTTTTACGCCTGAATCGTTTGCCCGGATGATCGATATCAATGACGGCCTGCCACTGTATGTAGAAAAACCGATGTACGGGGAAACCAGCGATGGGGCGGTTGATTTTAATCTCGGCCAGGGATACCAGCTGCTTACGGGGCGGGAATCTGCCGGCTATATGAGTTATAGTGACAAGGAAGGCCCGCTTTTCCAGGCACTGCGGCAGGAACGATTCCTCAAGGCATTTTATGAAGACCGGGAAACCCATTTTGGCATAACGAATGCGGTAAACGCATACCGCGTCTGGCACGACGTAGATTCCAACATATCGGCCAAAGACATGGCACGACTTGTCTGGACATTCCGCAATGTGCCCGTGTCGGACATTCACTTTTACATGCTGCCCGGCGAAATTGCCAAGAGTGGAGAAACGAAAACGGCTACATCGGATACGTTATGGAATTTTGATCCCGTAGAAGTACAAAAGATTATCGGGACGAGCAGCCATGCCATAGCCAATGAATAGTACGGCGTGGATGGGATAAAAAAGGAGAAGATAGAAAGAAATGCCATTAGTAATGAAAGAACAGACACACGACACAAAGGAAAAGACTTGTTATGAAATCGCAGCCCAGGCTGCATATGACAAAAAAGGCTGGGATATCATCATCCTCGATATGATGACGGCATCGATCATGGCCGATTATTTTGTCATCTGTAGCGCCCGCAATACCCGTCAGGCCCAGAGTATTGCCGACAACGTGGAAGAAGAACTGGAAAAGAACGGATACACGGTCCGTCATGTCGAAGGCTACCGTTCCGGCCGCTGGATCCTCATCGATGCCGGCGATGTGGTGACCCACGTTTTTGTCGATCAGGACCGCAGCTATTATGAACTGGAAAATCTCTGGTGCGATGCACCGCGGATTCCCTTTGAAGGAGAATAAGATGAATCAACTTTTGCAGGAAAACAGTATCGCTGCCCTGAAAGTGCTCCGTCTCGGCGAGATGGGCGCCTTCCTCGATGGCGGTACGGGCAATACGAATGATGATATCCTGCTGCACAAAAATCAGCAGACTCATCCTGTTGCTGTCGGGGATACGGTGACCGTATTCCTGTATCATGACCCGTCAGGCCGGCTGACTGCCAGCATGCGCCTGCCAAAAATCAAAATCGGTCAGATTGGCTATGCCCCTATCATCAACACGACCCGTTTCGGCGCCTTTGTCGATGTCGGGACAGAGCGGGGGATTTTCATGCCCTTTGCCGAAATGAAGGGACGGCCGAAAGAAGGGGAATATGTATGGGTCCGTCTCTATGAGGATAAATCCCATCGTCTGGCCGTTTCAATGGAAGTAGAAGACGAAATGCGCCGCGCTTCCCGGCCGGCGACCGATGCCAGGATTGGCGACTGGGTAGAAGGTGCCGTCTATAATATGAACGACCAGGGTGCCTATATCATGACCCGGGAACGGTGGATTGCGTTCCTGCACCGCAGCGAGTTCCATGGCCCTATCCTGATTGGCCAGATGATCAAAGGGCGCATTACCTACCTGCGGGAAGATGGCCGTATCAATATTTCTCTGCGACCGGTCAAGGAAAAGGCGATGGATGAAGACTGTGCCCAGATTGTAACATTTCTGCAGAGCCGTAAGGGGAAGATGCCCTACAGTGATTCGACGGCACCGGCTGTCATCAAGGCAAAATTTGGCCTGAGCAAATCGGCGTTCAAGCGTGCGCTGGGGCATCTCATGAAAGAAGGGAAAGTCCATCAGGAAGATGGCTGGACCTATCTCGATGAGCAACAGTCCTGAGTGCCATGTGATTTCTTTGCAAAAAATGCATATATGAGGCGATTTAACTTTTAAAGTGCTTTTCTGATGAGCAACAGAGTTTGTCCGATGGACAAACTCTGTTTTTTTATGTGGTATGTCCCGGGGAGCAGGAAAATCCTTGTGTATGGTTCATACATATTGTATACAAAATTCAATTCATACTAAAAATATAGATTAAATAGGCAATTTTATAAAAATATAATCATTTATTTTAAAAATTTAAATTGTTTTTCCAAAATACCCTTGAAAAAAAATTAATAAATGTTCTATACTTTAATCATTCAGCGAACTGAATTCTTCAGGAAATAAAAAATAAAATGAATATTTTAATTTTGCAAAAGAATATTCATGCGAACTATGTCCTGAAGGAATACCAACTGGAAAGGAGAGAGGTATATGCGAGTATTGATTACAGCCATACCATTCATCTGGTCCATCTTCTGTCTTCCCTTTGTCAATGTGGCTCATCCTTACGTGCTGGGGCTTCCCTTTGTCGCCTTCTGGGAACTGGCAGGAATCATCATTTCCGTAATCGCATTGCAGCTTTTGTGGAATGTGGACCACAAACCTGGCGGTATTGCCTCAAAGGATCATTTGTACATGGATCCGAACGTCAGTCGTGATGACATCAAATAAGTGCAAGAGGGGATGTGAACTGGATGGATAATTTCGGTGCATTAATCATTTTATTTGCTTTTATTATCGGTATCTCTATTCTCGGTGCTATTCCGGGCCTGAAGGATAGAAAAATGAGTGCTGAAAACTGGGCTGTCGGCGGCCGTAATTTCGGGCGCTGGCTGAATTGGTTCATTATGTGCGGGGAAGTATACACCGCCTTTGCTTTCTTAGGTGCCAGTGGCTGGGCATATGCCCGTGGGGGCCCTACCTTCTATATCCTGGCTTATGGCGGTCTGGCATATCTCGTCGGTTACCACGTATTGCCCCGTGTCTGTGCGCTCGGCCATCGTCATAAATTAGTTACCCAGGCAGACATGGTAGAATATCTCTACAGCAGCCGTCCCCTTGGGATTTTCATTTCCTGTGTCGGCGTCGCTTTCCTCCTGCCGTATCTGCAGCTGCAGCTTACTGCTCTGGGTCTTATCGTGGAAGTCGCTTCTCTCGGAGCCATCGGCCGCGTCCAGGCCATGCTCATCGCCTTCGTCATGGTTGCGGCATTCGTCTTCCTGAGCGGCCTGAAAGGTGTTGCTTCTACGGCAGTATTTAAGGACGTCAGCATGATCGCTGCTATGCTGATTTTTGGTATTTATCTTCCGTATCATTACTGCGGCGGTTTCTCTGAAATGTTTACAGCCGTAGAATCGATTAAACCCGATTTCCTGACTTTCCCTGGCGGCACGAAGAACCTCGATGTGACCTGGGGGATGTCTACCATCGCACTGACTGCCCTGGGTTTTTATATGTGGCCCCATTTTTCAACCAATACGTTCAGTGCCAAAGACCCGGACGTACCGCGTCATAATGCCATTTATCTGCCCTTTGCCCAGCTAGCACTGATTTTCCCAATGCTCGTCGGCTTTACGGCAGTCATCGTCTACGCCAGCAATCCGCTGCCGCGGACCGATATGGCATTCCTGTTCCTCGTAAAGGATACATTCCCGACATGGGTACTGGGAATCCTCGGCGGTGCCGGCGCTCTGGCCTGCATGATTCCCGCAGCGGATCTGCTCCTTTCTACGTCGCTGCTCATTTCCCGCAACATTTATGTACGCGGCTTCCGTCATAACGATGAACACGTTACACCGGAACACATGAAGAACGTAGCCCGGTATCTCATCCTCATCCTGACGGCTGTTGCTCTTTACCTTTCCATTTTCCATGCCAACCTGCTGGTCAATCTGCTGCTCACGGGCTATGCCGGCGTTACTCAGTTCTTCCCGATTATCGTACTCGGCCTGTTCTGGAAAAAAGCCAGCAAGCTCGGCGCCGTCTGTGGCCTTATTGTCGGAGAATTCCTGGTATTCTTCCTCATCCTGAGCAAAATGGATCCCGTTGCCCTCGGTTCGGTCCATATCAATGCCGGATTCTTTGCCCTGTGCATCAACACGCTTGTCTTCGTCATCGTCAGCATGATTACTTCGTCGGGCAAGACGAAGATGATTTAACGGTCTCTATCCTCATGATTGACAACTCCCACAAGATTTGCTATGATTAGTGGCATGAAAGCCGATGAAAGAAAGTAGTATGCAGTCCGCCACAGCGAGGCAGGGAAGGTGTGAGCCTGCCAGAAGGAGTGCAGAAGGCATTCTGAAGGCGGCAGCCGGAAGCCGTTACGGTGTGTATGGCTGCATAAAGTGAGCGGGTCAATCGACCAATCAGGGTGGAACCGCGGGTGTTAACTCGTCCCTGTAACATCAAGAGATGTTACAGGGACTTTTTTTGTACAGGAGGGAAAAGCAACATGAACTTTCAGGAAATGAGCTTCGCTTTGAAGAAATTTTGGTCCTCCCAAGGCTGCATCATCCAGGAACCGTATGATGTAGAAAAAGGGGCAGGTACAATGAATCCGGCGACGTTCCTGCGTACGCTGGGACCGGAACCGTGGCACGTCGCATACGTCGAACCGTCCCGCCGTCCGGCTGATGGCCGTTATGGCGATAATCCGAACCGGCTGTATCAGCATCATCAGTTCCAGGTCATCTGCAAACCGAGCCCGGACAATATCCAGGAACTGTATCTGCAGAGTCTGGAAGTACTGGGCATCAACCCGAGAGAACACGATATCCGCTTTGTCGAAGACAACTGGGAATCGCCGACACTGGGTGCCTGGGGTCTCGGCTGGGAAGTCTGGCTCGACGGCATGGAAGTCACACAGTTTACTTATTTCCAGCAGGTGGGCGGCATAGACGTTCATCCTGTATCATCGGAAATCACATATGGCATGGAACGACTGGCCATGTACATTCAGGGTGTAGACAACGTATACGACCTGGAATGGACGGACGGCGTGACTTATGGGGATATTTTCCATCAGAACGAATTCGAACAGTCGTCCTATGCCTTTGAAGTCAGCGATGCCAAGCTGCTGTTCCATCTCTTTGACCTCTATGAAGCCGAAGCCATGCGGACCATCGAAGCCGGCTTTGTCCTGCCTGCCTATGACTATGCGCTGAAATGCTCTCATACGTTCAACCTGCTCGATGCGCGGGGCGCTATCAGCGTCAGTGAACGGGCTGCTTTTATCGGCCGTGTCCGCAACTTGTCCCGGGCCTGCGCCAAAGCCTATCTCGAACAGCGTAAAAAACTGGGGTTCCCTATGTTGAAGGAGGAAAAATAAATGAGCAAAGATTTACTGCTTGAAATTGGTACGGAAGAAATCCCGGCTCATTATATGCCGAGTATCCTCAGTCAGATTAAGGATCTGGCCCATAAAAAACTGGATGAAGCTAACATATCCTATGAATCCATCCGCTCGCTGGGCACGCCGCGCCGTGTAGCTCTTCTGATCGCTGGTGTGGCAGAAAAGCAGTCCGATGTATCGGCCAAGAACAAAGGGCCGTCCGTCAAGATTGCCTATGACAGTGAAGGCAAACCGACGAAAGCTGCTATGGGGTTTGCCCGGGGCCAGAAGATAGCCGTAGAAGACCTGGTCGTAGAAGACGGGTATGTCTATGCCAACGTTACGACAATCGGCAAGGATACAGCCAGTCTGCTGCCGGATATCCTGAAAGATATCATCCTGTCCCTGAGTTTCCCCAAGAGCATGATCTGGGGTGACCAGACGGTTCATTTCGTACGGCCTCTGCGCTGGTTCGTAGCGCTCTTTGGCACGGATGTCGTTCCCTTTGAAATTGCCAAAGTAAAATCCGGGCGCATCAGCCGCGGCCACCGTTTCCTCGGTACGGGCGATTTTGAAATCCCGTCTATGAAAGACTATGAAGCCGTAACGAGAGAACATTTCCTCATCGTCGATCCGGAAGAACGCAAACAGATGATTCTCCAGGGCATGCAGAAACTGGCGGACGAAAAGGGCGGTACGATCATCATGGATGAAGACCTCCTGGAAGAAGTCGTATTCCTCGTCGAATATCCTACGGCCCTGTGCGGCGAATTCGATACGGAATTCCTCCAGCTCCCGGAAGCGGCCATCATTACGCCGATGAAAGACCATCAGCGGTATTTCCCCATGCGCGATAAAGACGGCAAGCTCATGAACCTGTTCCTCACCGTCCGCAATGGCGATGACTATCATCTGGAAACGGTCCAGCACGGCAATGAACGGGTACTGCGCGCCCGCCTGGATGATGCCAAGTTCTTCTTTGAAGAAGATAAGAAAAAGAAACTTATCGACCGCGTCGATGACCTGCAGCGCATCGTATTCCAGGACGGCCTGGGTACACTCAAAGATAAGGCACAGCGTCTGGAACAGATTACGACATTCCTCAATCACAAACTGGATCTGGGCCTCGATGATGGCGACCTTACCCGCCTGTCCGACTTGGCCAAGACTGACCTCCTGACCCAGATGGTAGCTGAATTTACGGAACTTCAGGGCGTCATGGGACGAGAATATGCCATGATTGACGGCGAAAAGCAGGAAATTGCCGATGCCATCAACGAACAGTATCTGCCGCGTTTTGCCGGCGACGAACTGCCTCAGACTACGATGGGTAAAGTCCTCGGCATTGCCGATAAATTCGATACCATTACCGGCTCGTTCAGTTTGGGCCTCATTCCGACAGGGTCGCAGGATCCCTTTGCCCTGCGCCGCCAGACTATCGGTATCCTGAATATCCTCATGGATGCCGGTTGGAACCTCAACTGTGACGAAGTCTTTGCTTTCATTCTCAATCTTCTTCACGTGGAAGAAGATAAGCAGGCCGAAGTCATGAGCCAGCTCAATGAATACTTCACCCTGCGTCTGAAAAATATCTTCCAGGATAAAGGGATGGATTATCATATCATCGACTGCGTACTGGCATCGGATACGCTCAATGCATCGGAAGCGGCCAGGAGAGCCGATGCGCTCATCCGGGCCGACCTCATGAGCCAGACCGAACTGCTCCAGGCTTATACCCGTGTAGGGAACATGGTCAAAGACGCTGACGATACTCAGGTTAATCCGGACCTCTTTGAAACAGAAGAAGAACGGGCCCTTTATGGAGCCGTCGTAGCCATGCAGGCCAATCTGCCGCAAAAATACGCCGTATACGACTATGCCGGCGCTGCCGAAGTCCTGGCGGAAGGCATCGGGGCCATCAATGCCTTCCTCGACAACGTCCTGGTCATGCATAAAGACGAAGCGGTCAAACAGAACCGTCTCAATCTCCTGACGCTGACCTTCAGCCTGATCCAGCCTATCGGCGATATCAAGAAATTGAGCTGATACAGCAGATGGGTGTGTCACAATCTTCTTACAGTCTGTAGTATTCGGCTGACGATATGACAAATTCATGATATAATAGAAGCAAAAATAGATGTGGATCCGCTCCACATCTATTTTTAAATGATGTATACGAAGGGAATGATATGGATGAAAGGAAAGAAAATCGCGCTGCTTCTGGCTGGTCTGGCTCTCGTTTCCTCCACAGCCCTGGCAGCTAATACACCGTATGGACTGCTGGACAGCTCCGATAAAGACAGCTATGCCAAAATCATGGTCTATCAGGCTAACGATATGAATTATTACCGCTACATCAACAGCAACTATCATTATGCGCTGGATATTCCGACAGAAGTCAATAAAGCCGACGAAAATGAAGGGGGAGATGGCTGCTATTTCCAGGACCTCAAAAATAAAGTCGTCGTCACGACCTATGCCGTTAAGAATCAGATGAATTTTTCCCTGGATGAATTGTACAACATGGATATCGGCATGAATGGATCTCCAAAACTGACGACAGACAATAAGACGGTCAATCACTATGCCATCGCCTGGACGAAAGACGGCAGGAATTTCTATAAAGAACTGTATCTCCTGAATGATACGAATACCTATGTCTGCTTTTCCGTCGTCTATCCGACTAAGCTGGAAAAGAAATACCAGAAGTATATTTTCCACATGAGCCAGAGCTTTATGCCAAGCGGAGCCGTTATCTAAAAAAAAGCTTGCAATACTGTTTCTCCTATGGTATAATATCGCTGTTAATTTAGGCAGTCCTCTGCCCGTAAGGCGATTGTCACAGCTGGGTGATGACGCGGGCACGAATGTCTTATAGGAGGAAAATAAACATGAACATCATCAGCGTACTTGAACAAGAACAGCTTCGTAAGGACATCCCCGATTTCCGCCCTGGCGATACCGTCAAGGTACACGTAAAGGTTGTCGAAGGCAACCGCGAACGTATCCAGGTATTTGAAGGCGTCGTTATCGGCCGTCAGAACGGCGGTGTTCGTGAAACATTCACGGTTCGTCGTGTTTCCTACGGTGTCGGCGTTGAACGTACTTTCCTGGTACATTCCCCGCGTCTGGCCAAAATCGAAGTTGTACGTCATGGTATCGTTCGTCGTGCAAAGCTGAACTATCTGCGCGGTCTTACAGGCAAAGCTGCCCGTATCCGCGAACGCCGCTAATTTGCAGGCAAGAACACTGGAAAAAAGACTGTCTGATGGCAGTCTTTTTTTTATCCATATTGGTGCCCTCCTATGGCAGGGGGCCGTGACGTATGGTATAATAAACAACAGGATTAATTAAATTACAAGTATTTAATGAGGTGATTTATTGTGGCAAAACCAATTTTTGTTACAGGGCATAAAAGCCCCGATACAGATTCTATCTGTTCCTCCCTTGCATTCGCGAAATTAAAACAGCTCCAGGGCATCGACGCCGTCGCTATCCGGGCTGGTGAAATGAATAAGGAAACGGCCTTTGCGCTAGATTATTTCCACGTCGAACCACAGCCGATCGTCAAAGATTTTTATATCAAAGTGGGCGATGCTGTCCATACAGAAGTTGAAGCACTGAAAATCAGCGCCAGCCTCAAAGACGCAGCCAAATGGTTTGCAGCTCATCCGTCTCCCATCGCTCCCGTTGCCGACAATGGCACATTCGTAGGTGTCATCGACCGGGCCGCCCTGGCAGAAGAATTCATCAAGACCGTTACCGGGGAAGAACTGAGCATGGTCAAAGACCTGGTACATGATCCGGACCGCTTCTTCCAGACGACGGATAAAGGTTGTGATATCCCGCAAGACGGCAAATATGTCGTCGTCGATGATGGCAAATACGTCGGCATGGTATGTGCCGAATGCGTAGCTGCTGCAGAAAAACAGCAGGTCATCCTCGTAGACCACAACGAAAAGAAACAGATCATCGACGGTTCTGAAGATGCCGACATCGTCGGTGTCGTAGACCACCACCGCATCGGCGGCACCCTTTCGACAGAAGGCCCGATTTTCATTCTCTTCCGTCCGGTAGGCTGCACGGCGACGATCGTAACCGGTCTGTACAAACAGGCAGGCATCGCTATTCCTAAGGATATAGCCGGCCTTCTCCTTTCGGCCGTAATCTCCGACACGGTCCTGTTCCGCAGCCCTACCTGCACGGAAGAAGATAAGAAGACCGCCGCTGAACTGGCTGCTATTGCCGGCGTCGATGTCGAAAAATATGGCATGGAAATGCTGAAAGCCGGCGCCAATGTATCGGATCTTACACCGGAAGAAATTGCTGCCAACGACATGAAAGAATTTTCTGACAGCGGCAAGACCTTTACGATTTCTCAGGTTCAGGTCATGGACACATCGGATCTTCTGCAGCAGAAAGACGTATTGCTCAATGCGCTGGAAAAAATGCGCGCTGCCCACAGTTACGATGCCGCATTCCTCATGATTACCAGCATCATCGACGAATCGACCAACCTGATCTTTGCCGGCAACATGGATGACGTAGTCACCAAGGCCTTTGCCAAAGACGTCGTCGATAAGGAAGTCTATCTCCCGGGCGTCATGAGCCGTAAGAAACAGATCGTTCCGCCCATCCTGACGGCTCTGAAATAAGTTTTGCTATACCTGTAATCCAACAAGGGACTGTCGTCGAGCGGCAGTCCCATTTTATACGTATGCCGTCTCATAAAGGAGTTTGAATGAATCCTATTTTTGCTACTCTTAACGAACGCCAGTTCGAAGCTGTCCAGCATACAGAAGGGCCGCTGCTCATCACGGCCGGTGCCGGCTCGGGTAAAACAAAGGTACTGACCTGCCGGATTGCCCATTTACTGGAGCTAGGCATTGCGCCATATCGCATCCTGGCCATCACCTTTACCAATAAAGCTGCCAGGGAAATGCGGGAACGTGTAGAAAATCTTGTCGGTGCCGAAGCAGAACGCATCTGGCTCAGTACGTTCCATTCCTTTTGTGCCAAACTGCTGCGTTTTGAAATCGACGGATTTCAAGGGTATACCCGGAATTTCACGATTTACGATGCGACGGACCAGCAGACACTCGTCAAGGACTGCCTGAAAGAACTGAATCTGGACGATAAGCAATTTCCCCCGCGATCCGTTCTGGGAACTATCTCCGGAGCCAAGAATGCGCTCATGGATTCCCAGGCGTTCGCTCGCCGGGCCGGTGATTTCTATGAACAAAAAGTAGCCGATGTCTACGACCTGTATGAAAAGAAACTGAAAGCCAATAATGCCCTCGACTTCGACGATTTGCTGCTCCTGGCCGTGCGCCTGCTGCAGGAAAACGAAGAGGTCCGGGAAAAATATCAGGACCGGTTCCAGTATATTCTCGTCGATGAATATCAGGATACGAACCATGCCCAGTACATGCTGACCCACATCCTGGCGGCCAAATGGAAGAACATCTGCGTCGTCGGCGATGCCGATCAGAGCATCTACGCCTGGCGTGGTGCCGATATCCGCAATATCATGGATTTCAACCGCGACTACCCTCAGGCTGCGTCCATCAAGCTGGAGCAGAATTACCGTTCTACCAAAACAATCCTCAAAGCAGCCAATGCCGTCATCGACAACAATATGGACCGGCCGCAGAAGAATCTGTGGACGGAAAATCCGGAAGGCCATAAAATCATACATTATCACGCTCAGACGGAACACGATGAAGCCGATTATGTAGCGGGTGTCATCTATAACCGTCATACCATTGAAAATGAGCCGTACGGTGATATGGCCATCCTGTTCCGCACCAATTCCCAGTCCCGTGTGCTGGAAGAAAAACTGATGCGCTATTCGATTCCCTATACCATGGTAGGCGGTACGAAATTCTATGACCGCAAGGAAATCAAGGATATTATCGCCTATCTGCGCCTTTTGTATAATCCGGAAGACAGCCTGAGCCTGATGCGCATCATCAATGTACCGAAGCGCAACCTCGGCGCTACTACGCTGGAACATCTGGCAGAATATGCCGAAAAGAAGGGCATTTCCTTATTTGAAGCCCTTTCGTCTACGGAAGAAATCCCCGTCACCAAACGGGCCAAGGCCTCACTGGAACAGTTTTCCATCATGATTTTCGATTTACTGGGCCACGTCGATGAATGGGATGTCCAGACCCTGATGGAAGAAGTCATCCGCCAGACCGGATATGGCGATATGCTCGATAAAGAAGCTGCCCATGATCCGCAGGGGGAAAGCCGGAAGGATAATGTCGGCGAATTTCTTTCCGTTGCCAAAGATTATGTCGATTCCAATCCGGAAGGGAGCCTGCAGGATTTCCTGGAAAATGTCGCTTTGGTCAGCGATGTCGATGAATTTGAAAGCAGCGATTCCAAGGTTACGCTCATGACGCTTCACGCCGCGAAAGGCCTGGAATTCCCTGTCGTATTTCTGGTCGGCATGGATGAAGGATTGTTCCCTCACAGCCGGACTCTCATGGACGAATCCCAAATAGAAGAAGAACGGCGCCTGGCCTATGTCGGCATTACCCGGGCGGAACGCCAGCTGTATGTGACCAATGCTTCGACGCGCACCATGTACGGCCGTATTTCCGCCTATCTTCCCAGCCGCTTCCTCGACGAAATCCCGGAATCGCTGGTTGAAGAGTACCACCGCCGCACGGCCATGCCCCAGAATCACGCCGGGGATGTGCCAGCACGGCAGCGCGTGTCTATCCTGACCAAGCCGGTCACGACGAGTCTGCCCAAAAAGCACGCTGTCGATCATACTTGGCAGAAGGGCGATACGGTGCGCCATAAAATATGGGGAACCGGCAAGGTTCTGGAAGTCATAGGCAGTGGTGAAAATCTGCAGTTGAAATTAGAATTTCCCACTAAGGGTGTGCGCCAGGTCATGGCAAAATTTGCACCCATAGAAAAAGTGTAGCCGCACAGGCTCACCGAGGAGGTCTGAATGGAAAAAGAAAAAGCGCGCCTGCTGGAATTGCGCAAGACGATCGATGAACTCAGCTATCAGTACTATACACTCGATAAGCCGACGATGACCGATTATGAATACGATATGCTGTACCGGGAACTGGAAACGATAGAAAAGAATCATCCGGACTGGGTGACGCCTGACTCGCCGACCCAGCGCGTCGGCTCGAAAATTTCCGGCGGCTTTGAAAAATATACCCACGACAGACCCATGCTCAGTATGGGAGATGTCTTCAACGACCAGGAACTGATGGAGTTTGATCAGCGTGTCCGCAGTGATCTGGGGGGAGAAGACCTGGAATATGTGGTCGAATTGAAAATCGACGGGCTGGCAGTCAATCTGATTTATGAAAATGGCCAGTTCATCCGTGGCGTTACCCGCGGAGACGGGCGGGTCGGTGAAGATGTCACCAATAATGTCCGTACTATCCGTACGATACCCCTTCATATCGACAGCACTTCCCCCCACATGGAAATCCGTGGCGAAGTCTATATGCCGATACAGGCCTTTGAACAGCTCAATGCCCAGCGCCGCGATGACGAGCTGGAACCTTTCGCCAATCCCCGCAATGCCGCGGCCGGATCGCTGCGGCAACTTGACCCGCAGATTACGGCCCAGCGCAAACTCGCCTTTTTCGCCTATGCCATAGGGGGAACGGTAGGCATTGACATTCCCAGCCAGGAAGCACTGCTGGAAGATCTGAAAGCATTTCACTTCCAGGTCAACAAGGAATACCGGAAGTTTAAGACGATGGCCGATGTCATTACTTTCATCCATAGCTGGGATGACCGGCGGGACAAGCTGCCATATGCGACAGACGGCATGGTCGTCAAAGTCAATTCCTTCGCCCAGCAGGCCCGTCTGGGGAACACGGTCAAGATTCCCCGCTGGGCCATCGCCTATAAATTCCCGCCGGAACAGGCCCGTACGAAGGTGCTGAATATTTCTGTCAGCCTGGGCCGGACGGGAGTCCTGACACCGGCTGCCGACCTCAAACCGGTCCGTCTCGCCGGGACCATAGTCAAACGGGCCACGTTGCACAACGAAGACTATATCCGCGAAAAGGATATCCGCATCGGCGATACGGTAATCATCCAGAAGGCAGGAGAAATCATCCCTGAGGTGGTCCGCGCTGTTACAGCTGACCGGAATGGCAGCGAACAGGTATTTTCCATGCCGGCCCGCTGCCCGAGTTGTGGCGGACCGGTCGTACGCCGCGAAGGGGAAGCGGCTACGCGCTGTATCAATCCCGACTGTCCGGCCGTCATCCTCGAACGGGTCGCCCATTTCGTTTCCCGCAATGCCATGAATATAGACGGCCTCGGTGATGCCATCGTCAGCCAGCTCCTGGATCATCATCTGATCCATACCGTAGCCGATATTTATGGCCTGAAAAAGGAAGATTTACTGGACCTCGACGGATTTGCCGATAAATCGGCAGATAATCTGCTGAAAGCTATCGAAACGAGCAAACACGTAGGCCTGGCACGGGTCTTGTTTGCCCTGGGAATCCGCTTTGTCGGTGCCAAAGCCGGTCGGATCCTGGCCGAATGTTTCGGATCCATCGATGCCATCATGGAAGCTAAGGCAGATGAGCTGACCGTCATCGACGAAATCGGACCGCGTATTGCCGAAAGTGTCGTTTCTTACTTTGCCGATGACAAAAACCGGGCCCTTATCGAAGAACTGCGCCAGTACGGTGTCGATATGACTTGCGAAAAACGGCAGCTCATCAATGCTTCCTTTGATGGAGAAGTAGTCGTCCTCACAGGAAAACTGGAATCCATGACCCGCCAGGAAGCGCAAAAAGCCGTGGAAGACCGCGGTGGCCGGTGTACTTCGTCAGTTACGAAAAAGACGACTCTCGTCATAGCCGGTGCCGATCCGGGAAGTAAGTATGTAAAAGCACAGCAGCTGGGCACACATATCATCTCAGAAGCGGAATTCCGTGAATGGCTGGAACGGGAATGATAACGCATTAGAAGAGTCATGACGCTGTCCGTGGCAGTGTCATAGTCAGGGGACTGCAGCAAAATGGGAAAACAAGGCCCGTTCTGTTACAGTCCTCTTTTTCTCTGTGACTTTAGTATGAAAAGTCTTGATTTATTTCATTAATAATGAAATAATATACATAACAAATATCCTATGTTGAAGGACTGATGCAACATGAAAAATAACAAGCTGACGATTGGACAAATGGCAAAAATGAATCATACGACAATCAGTACGCTTCGCTTGTATGATAAACTGGGCATTTTAAAGCCAATCTATGTCAATCCAAACAGCAATTACCGGTATTATGACATCCGTCAGTGCATCACTTTCCGTGCCATACAATTTCACAAAAATATCGGATTAAGCTTAAAAGAAGTTGAAAATATATCCAAAACAGATACATTTTCTTATGTCGAAGAATTATACTATCGCCGTCTTGATGAACTATCCAAACAAATCGAAGCCCTTAATGCCCAGCAGCGGGCTATCATCCGATCTCTCCATGCAATCCGCCATATCGTCGATCTGCCTCCCGTCGGGACAACCAGCCTGACGTACTTCGATACAGAATATGCGTATACCAAACCAGCAGAGCGCGATTACTTAAAAGAAGATTCCGGCAGCGTAGAACTGGGGATTTCTCATCTTTTGGAGGACATGGAAAAAAACAACTATTCTTATGAATATGCCTTCTTTATTGGCCTGACGGTCCGACGTGAAGATTTTCTTTCTAATAGTGCGAGAAGTGATATGTTATGCCTGTATGTTGACCGGTCATATGCGGACAAACGCCATATCCAGGAGCAGCCTCAGGGTCTCTACGCCTGCATATATTTTGACACGTTCAGCAGAATTGGTGAATACATGGATAAACTGTACCAGTTTTGCCAGGAAAAAAACTGTACGATTACAGGAGATGTCATTTGCCGTTGGATGGGAACGATGAATCTGCAGCGGTTCATTAATCATGAAGAATTTTTACGCCTGCAAGTGCCGGTCACCCTTCCTGAATCGCAGGACATAAACGTTTAACTATTTCTTAAAACCGGGTTTGAAATCATATGGTTTTAGATAATTTGTCTATATGCCAACGTAAAATAAGATGAAAACTATTATGCTAAATCAATATGATTTTAAAATAAAAAATATATCATCTATGAGTGGAAGTAGTCCTTATTTTTCTTCTAAAAATTAACATAATATAAAAAATAATTAAACAAATACATGATATATTCTTATTACACCATAAAAAACAATTTGTTTGACTCTCACCTCTATATATGAGTTATAATTATATATATAATTTTTAATCTTTTGTTCATCATAACATGTATCCATATAACATTTTTGAATCAGGCAGGGGAATAAACAGTCAGGGGAGAGAAATAATTATGGTGCAGTATACAGATCGATTGAAATATTTGCGAATCAGTAATAACCTTTCACAGAAAGATGTTGCCAATTTGTTGGGATGTTCTCAGGTCGCCTATGGCATGTATGAGCTGGGAAAACGCCGCATTTCTCTCGAGAAACTCATCATTCTTGCAAAATATTATAATACGACGCTGGATTACATTGCCGGTTTATCAGACAAAAAATAAGATGATTGTACGGCCACATTACCTTCTTGGGAATGTGGCATTTTTTCTTTTGTTGTTTTTGCAACAGAAAAAAACGGCTTTTCCGTCTATACTGATAACGTAATAAGAGACGCCAGAGGAGGCGGAAACGATATGGATAAAACAATTGATGATATCTGGTCTATTGTGCCGGATTATTTTAACAGAAAAGAATGTGAAGGCTGCGGCTGCTGTATCAGCATTTGCCCGGCCCATGCGATTACCATGATAGAGCGAATGGATGGCAGTGAACGGCCTGTCGTCGATATGAGCAAGTGCATCCGTTGCACCCGCTGCATGGATGCCTGTGAAATTTACAAGTGCTATCATGCCTGAACGGCGTACCGATCCGTTATTATCAGGATTGCTATTCAAAACAGGAAGAAGTTCTATGTCAAAGGGCATCTTCCTGTTTTTATTTTGTCCTCATACAGCTGAACGTTTTTTTCAAAATTATGCAATATATTTTTGAAAATTCCATCAACTTTCATTGCAATATATAATACATAAGCTTATAATAAAATCCGTCATAAGAAAAATATAATACTCCAGTGCATAGCTTAAGGGGAGGAATTAAAACATGAATGCATGGATCAATAACGTTTGTGAAAGGCGGTTTCATCTCAGCCGGTTTCATTCATCTGTCAGTACAGAAATTATAGCCGGGCTGACTACTTTTGCCACGATGGGTTACGTACTAGCTGTCGTGCCCCATATGATGGGGGAAGCCGGATTGCCTGGCGGGGCCGTTCTGACAGCTATGGTACTCATGATTTTTCTGACTACGATGGCCATGGGCCTGTATACAAACCGGCCCTTTGTCCTGGCTCCGGGAATGGGCAGCGTTGCCATATTTTCTATTACCTTGGTGCAGTTACAGCATGTATCGGTCAGTATTGCCAGTGCTATCGTATTTTTAAGCGGTATTTTATTCATTCTCGTCACGGTTCTCGGTATCCGCAAAGCCATCGTTATGGTCATTCCTAAGGGCATCAAGATTTCCATCAGTGCCGGTGTCGGCATGTTCCTTGCCGTAATTGGCCTGCGCAATGCTAAATTACTGGCAGCTAATGCCAAGAAAGTTGCCCTGTCTTTCGGTGACCTGACACAGCCTGTCGTCATTCTGGCTATGATTACCTTCATCATTCTGCTGGCACTGCAGGCGCGCCGTGTCAAAGGGGCAGCTCTGATCAGTATCATTGCCGGTACTATCATTGGTATCCCCATGGGTATTACCAAAATCCCGGCTACGCTGTTTACCATGCCGGACAGCTTGGCACCGGTATTTTTTAATTTTGACCTGTTCGGGGCACTGGACGTCAAATACTTGCCGTATTTATTCGTATTTTTCCTGCCGGATTTCTTTTCTAGTTTTGGAACAGCTATTGGTATCGGCGGCAAAGCGGGATTCCTCGATAAAAACGGGGATCTTCCTGACATAGATAAAGTGTTCCAGGTCGATTCGGTAGCAGCTACGCTGGGTTCCTTCTTTACCATTCCTGTACTCATTACCTATCTGGAATCGGGTGCCGGTGTCGAAGCCGGTGGCCGTACGGGGCTGACTGCAATTACTACGGCTATTATGTTTCTCCTTATCCTGGCCGTGACTCCACTGGCTCTCATGATTCCGGCAGCGGCTACAGCTCCTGTCCTGGTCTATGTCGGTGTGAGTATGATGGGAGGCATGAGAAATCTGGATTACACTGATATGTGTGAATATATACCGGCTTTCCTTTGTATTGCCTTTACGGCTTTTACTTTTAATATTGCTAACGGTATCTCCGTTGCGTTCATTGCCTATGTCATCATGAAAGTCGCTTCCGGCAGAGCATCGGAACTTAATAAAGGACATTTTCTGCTGGCACTGCTTCTGGCGTATTATTTCTATGCCATTGCCGGCGTTAAATAAGGGAGTGATGGATGGTGAAAATCGATTGGCTGTTAAAAAATGGGAATATCTATAATGTCTATCTGAAAAAATTTATTCCCTGTAATCTGGCTATCAGTGGGAAACGATTTTGTTATATGGGAAATGACCCTCTGCCCATCAAGCCGGAACATGTGCGGAATCTTGATGGCCAGTACGTAATCCCCGGCTTCATCGATTGCCACATGCATATTGAAAGTACGATGGCAGCACCGCGTACCTTCATGAAAGGAGCTGTCCGCAATGGTGTAACGACACTCATTGCCGAACCTCATGAAATTGCCAACGTATTCGGCCTTGCAGGCATACAGGCCATGGCTAAAACAATGCAAGAGGGGCCATGTGACGTTTATATCGCCATTCCCAGTTCGGTCCCATCGACAAATGAAGAACTGGAAACGACCGGTGGCGTCATCGATAATGATGATGTAGAATCTCTGATGCATATGGACCACGTCATCTGTCTGGGCGAAGTCATGAACTGCCGCGACGTCATACGGGACAGCCATTCCAAGACCAGCCGCCTGATCCGGCAGATCCGGGCTGGCCGGCCCGATTTCTCTCTGGAAGGCCATTGCCCCCGGTTCAGTGGCTGGGAGCTGGCCCAGATTTTGATGAGCGGCGTGAATTCCGACCATACGGATCAGTCGCTGGAAGGCCTGAAGGAACGGCTCATGAATGGCATGTTCGTACAGTTGCAGGAAAAATCACTGAAACCGGAATTTATCTCTTATATTAAAGAAAATAATCTGTTGGAACACATGGCCATCGTAACGGACGATACCATGCCCGACGCCTTCATGGAACGGGGCCATCTCAATTATCTGGTAAAAAAGGCCATGCACAATGGCCTGACACCGGAAGAAGCTATCTATACAGCGACGTATACACCTGCCCGGCGCATGGGCTTGCGCGATAAAGGGAGCATTGCACCTGGCAAAATCGCTGATTTCGTCATTTTGTCTGACCTGGCTGACCTGACCGTTGAAAGTACCTGGTGTGCCGGGCAGGAAGTCTATACAAAAGGAGATTCCTGGCAGGAAGCAGAACGGGATACGTCTTTCCCGAAAGCCTTTTATCATAGTGTCCACGTCGCGCCGCGCACGTCCGCTGATTTTACTTTGAAAGCTCCTATAGAAGAAGGGGAGGTTACCTGCCGCATCCTGGAGGTGCAGGAACATACGACCTTTGTCAAAGAAGGACGGGCCGTGCTGCCAGTCCATCATGGAGAAGTTGATTGGGAACATAGTCCTTATAATCTGGCAATCGTCTGGGAACGCCATGGAAAGAACGGTGGTCATGGGACAGCTCTCGTCGGGGGAACGGCCATGACCAGGGGTGCTGCAGCTACGACCTATGCCCATGACCATCATAATCTCCTTGTCATAGGTCAGACAAAAGAAGATATGATGGCGGCTGCTAATACGGTCATCGCCAATCAGGGAGGCTATGCCGTAGCTTGTGACGGCGTCACAAAAGCCTTTGCACCGCTTCCCATTGCCGGGATTTTGTCCGACCGGCCGCTACCTGTATTGGGAAAACAAATACAAGAGGTGCATCGCGTCCTGACAGATTGTGGATATCGCCATGATAATGTCATCATGTCCCTCAGTACCTTGTCACTTCCCGTAAGCCCATTCTTTAAATTGACCGATAAGGGGATCATTGATGTCCGTAATGCGAAAATCGTCCCACTTATTACGGAAGCACGGGAAAAGCCGTAGAATACGAATAAGTAAATAGATAAACGAAACAGACGTGCTGTCTGGAGCTCTATACACCAGACGGCACGTCTGTTTTACTACATCCGGACGTTAAAAGGATTGAAGTGGAACGGAGATTGGGTATAATGAATGTAAAAGGAAGTGATACGTGTGAATATAGCCATTGTAACAGGAGCTTCCAGTGGTCTCGGCAGGGAATATGTACGGCTTCTTGATGAACAGTCTGTCGATGAAATCTGGCTCATCAGCCGCCGTCAGGAAAAACTGGAAGGGACGGCACATGCATTGAAAACAAAATCCCGCATTTTACCGCTGGACTTGCAAGATCCGGCATCGTATACGTCTTTTGCTACAGCTCTCAGGCAGGAAAAGCCCGTCGTTTCGTATTTCATCCATGCTGCCGGATATGGCCGTATGGGCCGGGCTGCTGCTATGACAGAAGCAGATACATCCGGTATGATTGCCGTACACTGCCAGGCCGCTGTCTCCCTGACGAAGGCGGTCATTCCCTATTGCCATCAGGGCAGTCACATTGTTGAAATCTGTTCCTGTGCCGCTTTCCAGCCATTTCCATATCTGGCCGTATACGCTGCCTGCAAGGCCTTTCTTCTCCGGTACAGCCGGGCATTGGCAGAAGAACTGAAACCATCGGGGATTCTGGTCTCGGCAGTCTGCCCATACTGGGTCAAAGATACGGCTTTTATTGCGACGGCAAAGAAGACCGACCAAGAAAACCGGTTTACGCACTACCTATTTGCCGGAGACAAGAAGACTATCGCCCGCCGTTCTTTCCGTCAAATCCGTCAGGGACGTGTCGTCATTACTCCTGACCTGATTTCTACACTTCATCGCATCAGCTCCGGTATCCTGCCGCAATCCTTTTTCATCTGGATCAGCCGCTTTTTCCGCTGAAAATAGATATCCTGTGTGTCTGTAAAGCCGGATATTGTCAGGTTTTATTGCGTATGGCAGAGGGGATGATGCCAATGGCGCAGAGAATGGTAAAAATCAAAAATGCCAGCTGGATATGGGCTGTAAGCCATGATACCGTACCATTCTGGTTCTGCGAAAGAATCAGTGTAATAATGGCAACACTCAGGACCTGCCCGATGAGCCGGACCGTTCCGACGACGGATGAGGCAGCACCGTAATACTGGGGTGTAACGGAACCCATGATGGCATTGTTATTGGGGGCCGTGAAGAGGGAAAAACCGATACCGATGATAACCAGGGCGGCAATAATACAGATAAACAACGGATGGGTGACAGTATAGGTCAGTGTGGCAAGACCAGCTGTGATGAACACCATGCCGGATGAAGCCAGAACAGACGGGCTGATTTTATCGGACAGCGTCCCTGTCACCGGCGATAACACCGCCATGAATACGGGCTGCATCAATAAGATGAGGCCCGTATCGCGGGCATTCATGCCCATGACACGTTGCAGGTAAATGGACAAGAGAAAACTGATGCCAAAGGTTGCACAATAATTGAGCATGGCAGCCAGGCTGGAAAAGGAAAAGACACGGTTGCCGGAAAAAATACGTACAGGCAGAACCGGGCTGGCCGTATGCCATTCACGATACAGGAATACGCCGAATGCCAATAGTCCTGCTGTCAGCAGATATTTCCCAACGTCCCAGACGGCTAGTTCAGAAAGGCCGGTCATGACGGCTACCATAGCCAGTGCATACAAAAGACTGCCTGTACCGTCCAGACTGCCACCAGCGTTGACGATCCATTCTTCTTTCATATAGCGCAGCGATAAAAGATAGACAATGGCACATACGAGGGCAATAAAATAAAAAATAGCCTGCCAGTTCAAATAATACGAAAAAAAGCCGCCCAGGACAGGGCCAAAAGACAGGCCGCTATATACAGCCGCTATGGTAAATCCCATAGCACGGCCCCGGCGCTGAGGATTGGTAACGAGTGAAATGATTGCCATATTGGTAGCAAAAATACAGGCGCTGGCCAGCCCCTGCAGGACGCGTATGACGAGCAATGCCATAATGGATGAAACGAAAAATACCGATAGAGAAGAACAGCAGAAGAGAAGGACGCCGATTAAGAATATGCGCCGTTTGCCCCACCGGTCTGCCATTTTGCTGACGGGCATAATCGTGATAGTGGAGACGATGAGAAACGTTTCAATGACCCAGCTCAGGGCCATTTCACTGGCTCCGTATGCAGTTCCAATGTCAGGGAGGGCTGTCGTAAGAGCACTGCTGGTGAACGGATTGATGAACGAAACCATCATCATGAGAATTAAAATCTTATTTTCATAGGAAATGCGTTCCATGCCATTATCCTTTCTGTATTATAGATTACACGGCTAAGCCGGTTTGTTGACGTATTTTATCATACGCTTTATTCCATATTCTGACAAGAAAATTTCCCTATGTATCACTAAATATATGAAATAATTTACCAAAGACATCGCTGGTCTTGACAAATTGTTTACATCAGCCTGATATAGTGAATGCAGATATACAGGAGGTGTAATTTCATATGAATAAAAAATGGAAACGCTGGATAGCTCTGGGATTGGCCGTGTCTTGTCTGGGAAGTGCTGCCGTGCTGGCTGAGGGAGTCCAGACTAAATCGTATATTGTACATGCCGATTCCTATCAGCTGCCCTATAAAGGCAACGAAAAAGCCTTCAAGCATCACATTAATCCAGGATACGGGTCGGCATTGGCCCTGAAGGATATCAAAACCGATGGAACCATCGAATTTTATGCAATTACAGACCGGGGCCCTAATGGAGATATCCCGACATACATAAAAAATGGTAAAAAAGTAAGTGGAAAATTCTTCCCAACCCCCGATTTTGCCCCGTCTATCGGAGTCATTACCGTACGTCCCGGACAGAATCGTGCCGATATAACAGAATCTATCCCGCTGAAGGTACAGGGGAAAGCGATTACAGGCAAACCGGTACCGAAAGGAATGACTGGTTCTACAAAGGAAATCGCCCTCAATTTCAAAATGAAGGATTTGGGAACCGATATCAACGGTCTGGATACGGAAGGACTGGCCATAGATAAAGACGGTAATTTCTGGATCAGCGACGAATACGGCCCTTTTATCGTCAAAGCCGATAAAAATGGCAATATAGTGGAAAAATTTGCTCCTGGTGCCGGGCTGCCCAGCATCCTTGCCAGCCGCGTTCCCAATAGAGGCAGTGAAGGCCTGACTATTGATGAACAAGGACATATCTTTGCTTTGATTCAAAGTCCGCTAAATGTAGATGGCAAAACGGGTAAAACATCTAAATATACACGTATTGTAGAACTCGACCCGGTAACTAAAGAAACGAAAATGTACGCTTACCCTGTCGATTCAGGCTATAAAAACACAGGAGCCGCCAAATTAGGCGATATCACCTCCATCGGCCACGGCCAATTCCTGATGATTGAACAGGGAAAACAACACGGTGTCATGCAAAATCTGATTTATAAAGTAGATCTCAATGGTGCCACGCCCGTAGCAAATAATGGCGATCTAGAATATGGACGCCTCGACGGAAAACTGATACCAGCCAGGAAAGAACTCGTTTTAGACCTGCGTGCCAACGGCTGGAATATCGAAAAAGCCGAAGGCCTGGCACTATTGCCGGACCGCAGGACCATAGCCGTCGTAAACGACAATGACTTTGGTATGGACATTGCCGTACAGGACCCCAAAGCCCCGTCAGCCGATGTATCAGACTATACCTATGACAGCGACAAAAAAGTCATGATATATAATAAAGACAAAACAGTCCATAAAGTAAAACTCAGCCTTAAGAAAAATGCACCGTCTGAACAAGAAAGCCAGATTTGGTTTTTCACATTGCCCAAATCATTATAGAGAGAAGGTATTACTTCCGATAACGTTAATTTATCGGAAGTAATGAAATGAGTAATTTCCGGGAGTATCTTTAAGGTCTCGTAAACCGCGTATTTATGCCAACTATCAGGTATTACTGTACATTGGTAATACTCTTCAACGTTTGTCGAATCTCTTAAATTAGTATCTCATAGTGGGAAGGTTTGTGGGAAGGCTGATAAATATCGCTGTAAATTTATTATTCTGTTTTTTATTCTTGTTCTTAAAATCAAACATAATACGCTTACCATTTGTACTACGTACGTGATATAATACCTGTATACAGCAAGTTATTGTGATGCCCACGAAGGAGGGTGTATTTACTATGTTAGCAAAAAAAGTAGCTAAATTGATTAATGACCAGGTTACCTTAGAATTTTATTCTGCTTACCTCTATCTGGATTTTGCAAATTATTATATTGATGAAGGACTCGATGGCTTTGCTCATTGGTTCGAAATCCAGGCCCAGGAAGAACGGGATCATGCTATGCTCATGCGTACGTATCTACAAAATAATGATGTCCGCGTCGTTTTTGGCACGATAGACAAACCGGATCAAGAATACAAGGATTTGAAAGCTCCTCTTAAGGCTGCGCTGGAACATGAACAGTTTATCACCGGCTGCATTAATAAGATTTATGGAGCTGCCTCTGATGAAAAGGATTACCGTACCATGGAATGCTTCAACTGGTTCGTCAAAGAACAAGGCGAAGAAGAAAAGAATGTCGGCGATCTGCTTAAGAAATTTAAACTCTTTGGCAATGACCCGAAGGGACTCTATGCATTGAATCAGGAACTGCTGACCCGGGTTTATGCGGCTCCGACACTAGTCCTCTAATCCAACTTTGAATTTCTTATATGATATATGACAAATCTCCTTGGCCGAGCGTACTCGTCGTCGCTAACCAGGGAGATTTTTTTTACCAATATTGATGTATAATACGGGCCGTTTCATCATGGACCAGACCATTGGTAGCAATGATATGTTCATTGTGTAATACGTCAGGAACCTGTCCATCATATGTCGTGACTCTGCCGCCCGCTTCTTCGACAAGCAAAATACCGGCGGCCATATCCCACGGCTTCAGGTTGCGTTCGAAATAGATATCCGTCCGCCCGGCTGCTACATAGGCCAGGTCAAGACAAGCGCTGCCCGTACGGCGGATATCCAGGCATTGTGAATACATGGCCTGGAATAAAGGGAAATTCTTTTCTGTGTATTGCCGGTCATACGGAGACGTTCCAATGGCAACCAGACAGTGAGATAATGCTGAATTTCCAGTCACATGGATAGGTTTGCCATTTAAAAAGGCGCCGCCACCACGGGTTGCATGAAACAGTTCATCTGTAAACGGGTTATACACGACAGCCGCCTGTAAGGTGCCTTGTGCATAATAGGCCAGCGATACGGCACTCATATCGAAATGGCGGATAAAATTCTGGGTGCCGTCAATGGGATCAAGAATCCAGTATCGGCCATCGGGATCCATAACCTGACTATTGTCCTGCTCTTCTGACAAAAGTGTGACGTCTCTGTCTATTTCCTGCAGTTGAGTGCGCATATATTCCTGTACGGCAACATCCATCTGGGTGACGAAATTAGCCCTCCCTTTGGCCGTAATTTCTAAGTTTTTTTCTTCCGTCAGCATATCGTGGGTGCTGCGAACGAGCTCTATTATTTCTTTTTCAAACATGAATCGCTGGCCCCCTTGTTTCTAGTGTGTTGAACATTCGTTTGGCGAGCAAATTCCGGCTTCCAGGAACACATGTTCGGAAGCTTTTCAAAGCGCCATGTCCGTTGGCAGTCGGGATATTTCTGGTGATCCACTTCACTCATAAACATGTCCAGAGGCCGCAGATAATGGCCATACGAGCCATAAAGCGCCTGATACACCACATAGGATTCGCCGGTCTTAGCATCCTCCGCCATGGTAATAATGCGGTACTGTTTTTCTTTGAAATGGATCCAGATCTCTCCAGCTGATGGCAGTGCTCTATTCATGATGACCTCCTTATCCGCGTATTGATTGCGTATCGATATGAAAATACTACTTCAGATAATAAACTCTGTCTGCTTTTCTCGGTGCGGCTTTGGGGAGCGCTCCTGCCGGATAGCCTATGATGCAATGGCCAATGCCTTCCCATTCATCAGAAGACAGGCCAACCTGGTCCAATATCTTCTTTCCCAGAGGCGTATCCATTTCCTCTTTCGCCCGGTGAATCCAGCAGCTGCCAAGACCCAGGGAATAAGCGGCAAGCATCATGTTTCCCATGACCAGGCTGCCATCGTATTTTTCTTTTCCTTCTCCCGTTTTGCCTAATACGAGAATGACGACAGGCGCACCATAAAACGGGTCATTGCCAGCAGGCCAGCCGCCAATCTGATTGTTGAGTTCTGACAAATCGTGACGGAGTTCGTCGTTCGTAATCACAATAATTTTCGTATTCTGCCGCCCCATACTGCTGGCCGCATAGAGGCCGGCTTCGACGATTTCATGGATCAGCTCTTCAGGTACCGGTTTATCTTCATACGTACGGATGCTGCGCCGTTTTAACATGGCTTTTATGATTTCATTCATATCAATCACCCTTTCTTTTTTTACCTTTTTCCGTCACTTTTGACCTGTGTCGCAACGAGGAGCGTAAAGACGCCCGTACCGCCGATGATATTTCCCAGGCCCGTTGGCAGGAGAAAACGGAAGAAATAATCAAACATCGTGGAACCACCCATGAGTACATCATATGCCGCTTCGCACGACCCGACGACGACATGGGCGAAGTTTCCGATAGAAATGAAATAAGTAAACATAAAAATGATAAAAAAGGCAAAGCTCCGCGACATGGGCATCATCCAGACGATAGCTGCAATCAGCATGCCTGCCGGAATCCCCCGCATGATGTTATCTACCGGACCGGGGGCCATGATATGGTGGGACACGTTGTACAGGCACTGGGTAATTTCCGGTGTCGTGAAAATCGGGCTGGACATGAAAAGAGCCGCGATCGCAGTGCCGACAATATTGGAAAGGAAAACAATCCCCCAGAGCCGCAGGAGCAGGCGGAGATTCTTCCAGCAAGGATCACGGAAAACGGGGATGACCGTAGTAATCGTGTTCTCCGTAAAAAGCTGGAGCCGGCCTAAAATAACGATGAGGAAACCCGTCGTATATCCGACACCGGTGATGGCTTCTGCCCAGGAAGCGCTCCCAATATAGACATTGATAATGGAGCGGAAATAGAAAGAAAAAGAAATCATCAATCCCGCAGCCAGTGCCGATAAGACGAGGGGCCAGGCCTTGCGTTCCAGTTCCAATTCGCCGTCATGACGGATAATTTCAAAAATCAGATTCGGTGATAATTTTTCATATTCTTCCACAATGACGCGGGTCTTCTGCTCTTCTGACTGAGGGCAGGAAAAATCGCAATCGCAGGGATATTTCGTTGTCATACATCCTCCTGATAGATACTAAAATATTACTAATAACTGGGTTATTGTACCACATACAGCTTCATTTTGGAATAGAAATTATCCGGCTAAGAAAGCTTCTAATTGTTCAAACGACGAAAGAAAGGCGACTTGTCCGGCCCAATGATTATCAACAAACCCTTCTTCTGCCATATGCCGTATGAGTGATTTCATCGGCTGGTAATAGCCATTGAAATCGAGGAATGCAAATCGTCCCTGCAATAATCCCAATTTAATCTGGCTCATGACTTCACTGATTTCTTCCAGAGTTCCTATTCCTCCGGGAAATGCCAGGAACACATCGCCCAGTTCCATCATCTTTTCTTTGCGCGATGCCATATCGTTTGTCACAATGAGCTGGGTCAATCCTTCATGCTGCAATTCGTCGTCCATAAAAAACTGCGGTTCCACGCCAATGACGCGGCCGCCGTGCTCCAGAGCTCCATCGGCCAGCTTTCCCATGAGTCCGGTCCGGCTTCCCCCATAAATGAGCGTATGACCGTGACAGGCAATCCATGCTCCCAGTTCATAGGCATATGAACGATAGACTGCACTGTGTCCCGTCCTTGCTCCCAAATACACCGTAATATTCATGATATTCCCCCGGTTAATCGTCTTTAAGTGATGCATCAATGAAATGCAGATTTACTTCCTGTGTCCCTGCTCCGTATACGGTCGTAACCCACGCTCGCAGAAAACCTGGCACATCGCCTTCTCTGTCATCCCTGGCAGGGTATCCTGGTACCCCTTCCTGCCCCAGCGCAAACTGTACCAGAGACTGTACGAGGTCCTTTCGCGTCAATACGCAGGCATAAGAAGGCAACCCGGAAGGCACATCACCGTTTGTATCATACATACAGTGGATAGTGCCTTCCAGAGCCTTGCTGCCATCAAGTTGATTCCATTGCTCCTGATAATACCGTGCCATGGCAAAGCGCCGATTAACAGCCTTTTTATATGCTTCATACCGGGCACTGATTTTAGAAATCCGGTCCCGGTCCGCCGCCGACTGCATGCACATGCGGAACAGATTCCGTTTCTCTTCCTCCGTTACGACCAGAGGATGAACAGCAAACCGTGGGAAATCTCCCAACTCCTCCTTATCAACCTGTACCAATTGCTGCCAATGCTGCAGGATTGTTTTCTTTTCATCACGCGTACTCATGGACATCCCTCCCATTTATACAATCTGGAAATCTCTCTGTTTAATACCTTATTATATATTATAGCAAAAATCAGTTTGTCATTACAGACATTGCGAACCATCGTTAGTGTCTAGGAAATCCCGGTTATTCCCCATCAACCTCATAGAAGTCATGAATTTGTTACGACATATAGCATAGTTGAATATTCAACTATGCTGCCTGCGAACCGGCCCCTGCCAGTCAGAATCATGGGAATCTGGCGACAGGGGCTTTGGTTTATATTCAATATATGGTTGGAATGTTATGTGCCTATAGCTCTTTCAAATATTCGCGAAAAGACGGGCCCAGGTCTTGTCGTCTTAGGGCATATTCTACCGTTGCTTTTAGGTAGTCCAGTTTGTTAGCTGTGTCGTATCGCTTGCCTTTTATTGGGCAGGCGTATATAGTCTGTCGGTCCAGCATGAGGCGCAGGGCATCGTGCAAGTGGATTTCTCCATCGTCCCTGGGTTCTACCCGATTCAGGATTTCAAAGATATCCGGGGTGAAAACGTATCTTCCCAGGCAATTATAGTTTTGGCTACCTTTGGGTACTTTGTGCAGCTCTTGTATATTGTGAACGCGTATGAGTCCACTATCGGCACATTGGCTTCCTTCCAGGGCATCTACGGGCATCATTTGTTCTTCCGTCATTGGCTGACAGCCCATAATCGTTGTTCCTGTCTTTTCGTAGGCTTGCAATAGTTGCTGAAGTGCAGGATTCTGATTATTATACATCATATCATCGCCGAGAAGGACAGCAAAGGGATCATTGTCAATGAATGATTTAGCACAAAGAATGGCATCTCCCAAACCGCGGATATGTTTCTGATGGATATAATGAACGTTGATTGCCGAAATATCTTGTACCAGCTTCAACATCTGGGCTTTTCCTTTTTGATACAGGTCATACTCTAGTTCTACATTGGTGTCGAAATGGTCTTCAATAGCCCGTTTTCCATGACCGGTGATAATCAAAATTTCTTCGATGCCGCTTTGCAACGCTTCTTCTACAATGTATTGAATGACTGGCTTGTCTACGATAGGAATCATTTCTTTGGGAATAGATTTGGTGGCCGGTAGAAAACGGGTGCCAAATCCAGCTGCCGGGATGACGGCCTTGCGTATCGGTTTCATCATTATATCTCCTACTCTATTCTGCCATTACTTTCTTTACCATATCCATTGCACTGGCAATGACATCATCCATATCGTAATACTTATATTCAGCCAGACGACCGCCAAAGATGACATTTTTTTGTTCTGCTGCCAGAGCGGCATATTGACAGTATAATTTCTGGTTCCGTTCATTATTTACCGGATAGTATGCTTCTTCTCCGGGCTGCCAGTCAGCCGGATATTCCTTGGTTACATACGTGACAGGCTGTGTGCCAAATTCAAAATGCTTGTGTTCGATGCTGCGCGTGTACGGCGTTTCCCGGTCGGTGTAATTCATGACGGCTACGCCCTGGTGATTGACTTCTTCCAGCCGTTCCGTTTCAAAGCGGAGTCCCCGATATTCCAGTCGTCCTAATGTATAATCAAAGTATTCATCAATAGGTCCCGTATATACTACTGTTTTTGCCAAACCTTCATATTCCTGACGGACCTGATTATAATCGACGCCAGTACGCACTTCGATACCTTTGAGAAGCGCGTCAATCAAGACATTATAACCACCAATAGGAATGCCCTGATAGCGGTCATTGAAATAATTATTATCAAACGTATAGCGTACAGGCAGACGTTTGATAATGAAAGCAGGAAGTTCTGTACAGCTACGGCCCCACTGTTTTTCCGTATAGCCTTTGATCAGTTTCGTGTAGATATCCGTACCAATGAGGGAAATGGCCTGTTCTTCCAGATTCTTCGGTTCCGTAATCCCTGCTTCCTGACGCTGCTGGGCAATCTTGGCAGCAGCGTCTGCCGGTGTTACGACACCCCACATCTTGGAAAAGGTATTCATATTAAAGGGAAGATTGTACAATTCTCCCTTATAATTCGCAACAGGCGAATTGACATAATTATTGAATTCGACGAACTGATTCACATAATCCCAGACTTCTTTATTCGATGTATGAAAAATATGGGCACCATATTTATGAATATGGATACCTTCCTTTTCTTCACAATACACATTGCCGCCCACATGGTCACGGCGTTCCAGAACCAAACAATACTTACCAGCTTTCGTCATTTCATGAGCAAAGACAGAACCAAATAAACCGCTACCAACAATCAGATAATCGTATTTCATAAACAAACCCTCCATGCATAATTAAAATAATCGTCTTAATTTATTTTGCGTCTATGATATTCTTTTTTCACCAAATATAAATAAAGAATCAAACTAATACAACTTATGCTAATTCCTGGAATCAATCCAGGCAATGAGTACCTCATAGTGATTTTGTTCGTACCTTCTTGAAGTTTAATTCCCATCAGACAATCTGCAATAAGTATAGGTTTAACATTTTCTCCATTTACATAAATTTTCCACCCCTTATCAAATGGAATCGAAGTAAAAAGTGTTTGATTGTTTGTTGCATTAACATCCATCTCAACATAACCATTTCTAAATGCATGAATACGTGCTGGATTTGATTTTAATTTAGCAGTAACAGTTTCCAACGCATTTAGGTCTACATAATAAAATTGTACATTATTTTTAATTTTATTTATATCTTTTTTTAATTGAAAATCAACAGTATGATTTCTCATTCCATTCTTATGGGAAATATAAAAGACAGAAGGTGCTAACCAACGAGAATATCCTTGTTTAAATTTAGAATCAAGTGTTAAATTACCTTCTATATCTTCTTTTGTAGGTATGTTTCCATAAATCATAGTCGTTGGTAAATTATCTGTTTTTAATATGTATTTTATATGTTTTTCATTGATTTTCCTGCTTACAAATGGAATATTCTTATATATATGTACTTCATAACCAATTAAAGCCGAATACAGCTTATTTTGATATATAAAAGGATTTCCATCATAAATTAAATTTAGATTATTATTATTAACTACAAAGGCCATTGGTAAAGCATATTTATTATAATATGTATACTCCCGATTATATGAATTAATTTCAGGTACAATTTCCAAGCCATTGATAGGAATCGGGGATAGAATATATTTAACACCTAACAAAGTATCTGTTCCAATAACAGAATTTACCATAACACTTAAATTAACACTACCTTTACGATATCCCATTTTGTCCATAAAAGTAAGTTGAATATTGTCTGGGCTTGAAGTATAACTAGAAATCCCCTTGTATCCATAAGCAAGAGGCTCATTATAATTTGCTGTAATATTATTTGCACCAGTTAAAAATGGATGAACTTGGTTTACCCTATATAGTCCAGAATCCCTATGTTGAATATTTTTGATTTGTGTCTGGGCTTGTACCACATAATTATGATATTGGTTTACCCATGAATTATAATAGATGTGCATAATGTGTCCTGCATTAAATGTTAATTCACTGCAAACTATGATAAATAAAATAATGCCTCCATGACGTAACGAAACTTTCCATCCATGTCTTTTTTGATAATATAATATGCCAGTGATAATAATATAAATAAAAGCAGAAGCTATAACATATGGAAAAGATTGTAAGGGCCTGATAAATTCCAAAATCAGAAAAAAGCAAGGAATACATAACAAGATAAGCCATCTTTTTTTATGCAAATCTTCTATTTGATTAAATTGTGAAAAATAACGAGCTGCTAAAAAAATAATAGGAAAAATTGCTACAAAAGAATACCGATACCAATAACTATTGGCATTTTTTAGTAAAGAAAACAAAAAGAATAATGGTTTCCAGTAAAAGACAACAATAGGGAAAATAATCCATAGTAAAGCCCATATTTTCCTTCGTCTACTAATCCCTGGAAAAACGAAATAAGAGGCTGCGCCTATAAGAGAAAATGATCCTACAAATAAAGACACTTTTCCTTCTTGGCTAATAGTTCCCATCATTAACCCTTGAAGTAGTGCTTTTTTATCTCCAGAATAATGGAAATTTAAAAATTGCCAATCTATCCCTGCCCTTCCTGAAGCCATAGCTGAAAATGCAGGGATTAATACAACACTGCTTAATCCCATTGCTAATAAGACTGATAGAATAATTTTACATTCATACAGAATAAACGCTTGGGCTTTTAAGCCATTATCCATCCATTCATCAATATATTCCCAGGTAGCCCAGATAGTCGCAAACATGACTGCTATAAAACTCATATACCAATTGGACATAAAAGCTATGGCGGCTGTTATGATAAAAAACGTACAGCCTTTGTTTTTTTCTATTTTATATATACCTAGCAGGAGCAATGGCAATAAAAATATAGAGTCTAGCCACATTATATTTTTAGATTGTTCAAGATTATATTGCATTAAGCCAAAACTAATGGATAATAAAATGATTACTAATGAAGGTAGCCTTTTTTCAAATCTTTGATCCAGGTAAAAAGCCATTGTTCCACTGCATAATGATAATTTAATAATAACTAACAAATCATAAAAAGCATTTAGATTTTCTTGGTTAAAAAAGACTACTAATAAATTAAATGGAGACAATAAATAATAGGCAATAACAGCCCAAATATTACTCCCTAATCCTTTATTAAAAGAATATACAATATTTCCATCTCCCGACAGAATTTGTTTTAAATATGAAAAGTAATCGATATATTGTATACGAGCATCGGCATCCGACAACGCATTCGTTCCAAACGGTGCCATTTTTAAAATAATGTATAATACTGCAATAATAATGAAAGTAGTAATAAAAGCTACACAAGGATTATGCGTTTCCTCAGTAAGATAGCTCTTAATTCGTATCATGTCTCTGTATTCCTCTCTGCTCCACAACTCTTCTGCCATTGAAATCTTGAACTAAATACAAAGGTCTAAATTTACTTTCATTAAAAACTCGTCCTAAGTATTCTCCAATGACCCCTAGGAAAAAAAGCTGAACTCCTCCAATAAATAGGATAATAGAAATCAAAGATGGATACCCAGGAACATCACCCCCACAAATAAGTGTCCGCATGATAATGAACAACATATAAATAATGGCAATGAACGATAACATACACCCTACAAAAGAAGCCGCTCGCAGTGGTGCAATGGTAAAGCTGGTAATTCCTTCAATTGCAAGATTCAATAATTTCCAATAATTCCATTTTGTCTTGCCAGCTGCACGCGCATCACGATTAAAAAGAATCTCCTTCTTTTCAAAACCAATCCAACTAAATAATCCTTTAGTATACCGTTGCGATTCCCGCATCAATCGTAATGCATTAAGACATTGCTTATCGAGCAATCGGAAATCGCCAACATCGCGTTGCATAGGCACATTAGATAATTTTTGCAATATTGTATAAAATGCATGAGATGACCACTTTTTAAAAAAGGATTCTCCTGCCCGGCTCTGTCTTTTCGCACTGACATCTTGATACCCTTTTTCCCACCAAGAAATCATTTCCGGAATTAATTCTGGAGGATCTTGTAGATCAGCATCCATGATAATGGATGCATCTCCTGTTAAATAATCAATTCCCGCAATCATAGCAATCTCTTTACCGAAATTCCTCGATAAGTTGACATAAGAAACACGACTATCTTCTTTCCTCAACTCCCGCATTATATCCAATGTATGATCAGTACTGCCATCATTAACAAATATAAATTGAAAATCATATTGCGGGATATTAGTAATTACTTGAGATGTACGCTGGTAAAATTGGTTTAGTACTGCTTCTTCATTATAACAGGGAACTAGTATAGAAATTAATTGTTTGTTAGTATGTTCATATCCAGGTTTATTCATTAGTAGGACCCTTTCTATTTTTCAGTCTCTATCAAAAATATCTCTTGTATAAACTTTGTCTTGAACATCTCGTAATTCTTCATTCCATCGGTTAGCAATAATGACATCACTCTGTTGTTTGAATTCATGTAAATCACGAATGACACGGGAATGGAAAAACTGATTCTCTTTTAACGTCGGTTCATATACAATAACTTCGACACCCTTGGCTTTTACCCGTTTCATGACTCCCTGGATTGCGGAAGCCCGGAAGTTATCAGAATTACTTTTCATGGTAAGACGATATACACCAACGACCTTCGGATTTTTTTCTAAAATCATATCGGCAATATGATCTTTACGCGTTCGGTTTGCAGCAACAATAGCCGAAATAAGATTTTGTGGTACATCTTGGTAATTAGCTAACAACTGTTTTGTATCTTTCGGCAAACAATATCCCCCATAGCCAAAAGAAGGGTTATTGTAAAAGTCTCCAATCCGTGGATCTAAGCAAACACCCTCTATAATCTGATGAGCATTTAACTTTCTAATTTCAGCATAGGAATCCAGTTCATTAAAGTAAGCAACTCGTAAAGCCAAATACGTATTTGCAAAAAGTTTGATAGCTTCTGCTTCTGTTGCTCCCGTAAAGAGAATCGGAATATCCTTCTTCACAGCTCCTTCTGCTAATAAATCAGCAAAAACCTTTGCTCGTTCCGATTGTTCTCCTACAATGATTCGTGAAGGGTGCAAATTATCATATAAAGCTTTGCCTTCCCGCAAAAACTCTGGAGAAAAAATAATATTATTCGTATGGAATCGTTTCTTAACTTTTTCTGTGTACCCAACTGGCACCGTAGATTTAATCACCATAACAGCATGAGGCTCAATGGTACAAACTTCTTGAATAACAGCTTCTACAGAAGACGTATCAAAAAAATTCTTAGTCTCATCATAATTAGTAGGAGTCGATATGATAACATAATCTGCACCAGAAAAAGCATCTTTAGGATCTAAGGTAGCTCTAAAATTCAAATGTCGATCAGATAAAAACCGAGTGATTTCCTGGTCGACAATAGGAGATTCTCCCCTATTCAACATTTCTACTTTTTCTGGCACAATATCCAGTGCTACCACTTCATTATGCTGACTAAGCAGCATTCCATTAGCCAAACCAACATAGCCTGTACCTGCAATTGCAATTTTCATGATGTTCATTCCTTTTCTATTGATTCTTTTGATTCTTTCGGAAATCACCAGTTCCCATATCGATGCCAAAATGCTCGATGGTTCGTTTTATCGTATATAGCAAGCCATGATCCTGCAGACATTTCCAGCCTCCCTGGAACTTATTTGAAGAAGGTTGAGAATTTTCTTGCTTAGCACGGCCTGTCTGCAGAGATACATCGGCATCATTTAATTCTTGGACCAATGTATAGTTCCTTTCTCTGACGTTTTTCACACAATTAGTCGTAAAAAATCTGTCATCATACCCAGCTGCTAGTTGAGAAGCACAATTCCGGATTTTCTCTTTCAATTCAACAGGCGCTGATCGATAGGCAATACGCAGCTGGACAGAATAGCGGTGAGTTAAAAGAGATGCCCACTGTTCTGCCATATGGTATTTCACCATATGGTGATAAAGGCTGTCAAAAAGATACAAATAATCAATCGTATGGCAGAACGTACCCTGGGTCAGCTGATCCATCACTGAATGTGACCGTTGGATATAATGATAAAGATACCGATCCAAATAAAATCCCTTCCGGCAATGGACGAAATACATGAGGGTGAAATCATTGTCTTCAAAGTACCGGCCTTCCGTAAACCGTATGCCGAACTGGTCTAAAATTGATTTCTTCCACAGCTTATTCCATACGGTGACCGTAGAACGTTTGACAATATCATTGGTGATTGCTTTTTCACCAGTCAGTTGGATCTTATGGTACTTCTTTGCCTGGATGACACCTAAATGATCAGAAGGCAGGCCTTCTGCAATGATTTCCGCTCCCCAACATACAATATCCACTTCTCCCTTCATATGGGAAAGGGCAGTTTCTACGGTATCTGGTTCAATCCAATCATCTGAATCCACGAATAAAAGATAGTGTCCTTGGGCCATACCAAGGCCTAAGTTCCGAGCTGAAGAAATTCCCCCATTCTTTTTATGGATTACTTTAATCCGGGAATCCGCTTTTGCCCATTTTTCGAGGATTGCAGGAGAATGATCCGTAGAACCATCATCAATACATAAAATCTCAATTTCTGGAACTGTCTGTCCAACGACAGATTGCAGGCATCGATCCAGATAGTGTTCCACATTATACACAGGGATGATAATAGATACTTTGTCCATTTTCCTCCACATCACCGTATGAATGCATCTCTCAAATTCCGTGGCAGCCAAGTTAATTTTCTACCCAACCGAAACGAAAGAGATTGCTGTATAGCTGTAAAATCAGCCTTTAACATCTCCTGATGCTTTTCTAATGATTCAAGCTTCTTTTGCAGCCTCTGCTTATCCTCAGCTACCTTTTGGTATTGTTTGGCAAGGATTTCCTTTTTCTCGTTTAGGACTTTCAATTCACTTGCTTTTTTAATCATTTCAGTCCTATTTTTGACTGCCTGTTCGTTGTACCAGCAAAGATACAACATAGCTGCTCTTTCTTCTTCTGGTAAAGTTTGTATCTTCTCTTTCTCTGCTTCTGAAATATTACTATAGATTCCCTCCATATTTTTTAAGAGAGTCTGGCAGAAAATCTGAAGAGCAGAGCGGGTATCTCCTGAAATAGCGGGATAAAAAAAATACCTTTCCAGAGCCATGGCACAACGAAAGTATCCATAGGCATTAATAAAAGACTGGGGTCTTGTCATTATAGAATCTGAACGGACCCGGCGGATGTACAGAGCCTCATTTTCATGACATACCCGTCGGGCATGGAGCATGACTTCTGCCGTGAAGGCATTGTCTTCCTGGACAATGCCCGGTATAAATTTCACACCGCTTTGCAGCAGAAAGTCTCGACGGATCATTTGGAGGTTCCCATTGGGGCGGAATCCCCCGTCTTTGATCCATTCGGTAAAAAGCTGGCTGCCTGTCAGGACATCCTGATAATGATTTTCCCGGTGATAATACGTTTTATAGCTGCTTTTTTCCTTTTCCAACTGCGCTGATTCAAAAATAGCACGGGCATCATAAAAAAAAACATCCAATTGTTTTTCTTCCATTTGCTGAACAGCATACTCCAATGCCTCCGGTTCCAGCATATCATCACTGTCAAGAAATTGAATGTATTTTCCAGCAGCTGCGCCTATGCCTTCATTTCTGGCTACACTAACTCCCTGATTTTTTTGTGAAACAACTTGGATTCTGGAATCTTTTTCGGCATACGATTTTAGGATTTGCAAGCTCCCGTCCGTTGATCCATCATTAACACAGATGATCTCTATTCCTTGAACGGATTGTCGGCGTACACTGTCCAAACAATCTATAATGAATTTATCCGTATTGTAAACTGGAATAATAATTGAAACTTCAGCTCCCATATTTTATCTTCTAAAGTCCCCCGTCCCCATATCAATTCCAAGATGTTCAATAGTACGGCTTAAAGTATACTTTAAACCATGATCAATGAGACATCTAATACCACCACGGATTTTACGTGGCCCCCAAGTGAAACATCTGCCTATACGAAAAGAAACTGAATTTTGTATAGCATCTAAGTCAAAACGTAAATTTTCTGTTTGTTTAGATAATTCGACTTGATTTTTATAACGATTTATGATGTACTCCTCATATCCAAGTCGCAAGAAAACCTGTTCTGTATCCGGCAACGCCAGACTGATTTTTCTTTCTTTCCATGGGAGTGTTCTATAAATATTACGTCCATTAAAGTAAACGTTTTGAATGATTTCATATATATATGGTGTATATATGAAATCATTTCTTTTTTTTATAAAATTCATCATTTCCCAAAAACATGTATAATACCCATATGCATTATCCCAGGTTACGCCCTTAGTCATGGTCGAATTATTTCTAATTCTTCTTCTATAATACGATTTATGGGTGTATCCTACTCGTTTTGCTTTTAACATACTAATAAATGTGAATGCATTGTCTTCATGAATGATTCCCTCAGGAAAATGAAGTGTTTCCTTTTTGTAGAAAGCACGCCGTAAAACCTGTAAACAAGGAGAAACGCGATATTCACCATAACTTTGCATTAAACTCATTAATTCTATTCCAGTAAATATGCCATTGTAATTATGCTGTCGTTTATAATAATTATCATACTGATTTAATTGTATTTCATCATCATCTTGAAAGGAGTCTGCATCAAAATAAACAATATCCAGAGAATCATCATCCATTCGGGAAACTAATTCTGATAAGGCATGTGCGGAAAGAATATCATCACTATCCATAAAATAGATGTATTGTCCTTGTGCCACACTGACACCACGGTTCCGAGCTGTTCCTTGACCACAATTTTCTTGTGCATATACGGAAATTCTATGGTCCAATTCAGCATAATGACACAGTATTTCTAACGAATTATCTGTAGAACCATCGTCTATACAAATAATCTCTATATTCAACAATGATTGACTCATTATACTTTCAACACATTGCTTAATATAACTATCGGTATTAAACACAGGAATAATAACAGATACTATAGGAGAATAAACATCATTCGGAACAATGCACTTGAAATGACTATCTGCCAATTGATCTTGTTTTTTATAAAACAAGATCAATTTTTTCATAATGTCAATCTTATCACGAGCATCGATTGTATTGTGCTTACCATTTACGGCATGATATGCTCTGTAATCTTGGATAAGACAATCCAACTCTTCTAATTGAACTTGATTAAAATACTTTTTTCTCAAAAATCCATTATCTATATCTTGAGAAAATTCCTTTGCCATATGTTTCAAAAATTCTATTTTTTCCGGCATGGAAAGACGTTTGTAATTCCAAAGATATGCACCATATTTTAAACGGCAACGAATACCTTCTGCCCGTTTCTTTATTTGTGGCCGTTGGGTTTGTAGAAATCGTTCTTCCTCGTTATATTCATCTACAACACAATATACTTTCCCTCTGGAATTACTGGAAGATGCTTCATTATCGCGACGATAATGAAGCAGACATTTATCAATAAACCGAACTCGATCCGCACAGCACCAGACTTTAAAAGTAAATGCGGTATCTTGATATGAAGCTCCTGGAGTTTCAGTAAATAAAATATTTTTTTTCCGAATAAATGATGCTTTATACAGTCCTGTCCAGATAGAAGGAGACATGTTAAAAAATTGGGGAGATTCAATGAATTTACTAAATATTGGGCAGAAAACAGTTTGTGGAGCATTTACAGGAATATGGACAGGAATGTCTTTGCCACTGCCATCAAAATCCGTATAATGATTAAAGAACCCTGATTTGGCCAAATCCAAATTTTCTAATCTAGCGGCAGTGTATAGTGTTTCAAACATAGTAGGCTCTGCATAATCATCTGATTCAACAATACCAATATACTCTCCTCGGGCCGAATTAAAACCTAAGTTCATTTGAAATCCATAACTTTTTTTATTGGAATGGATGATCTTTATTCGATTGTCAACAGCTGCATATCCTTGTAATAGTTCTAGTGAACCATCAGTTGATCCGGCATCAACACAAATTATTTCAATTTCTGCCAGAGTTTGTTCGATTACACTTTCCAAACACTCCGGTAAGTACATCAACGAATTCAAGCACGGAATGACAATAGATACTTTGGGAGACTTCATTGTTTTATATTTTTCGTTTTTCTTCCATGTTTCTTCTAACAGTTCTTTTTGCTGATACTGTTGCTCATTGTAAAACTTATCTTTGTGTAAGGAATTAATTCCAAAATCATCAAACCATTCCCTGCAAAGCTTCTGGCGAAGTAAATACCGGGCTGGACTATGAAGAGTGTTGTAATGCCAAAGTGAAAACGCAAGACAATAGTTTACATAATCCTGTTCAAAACGTTCAAAAATATTTCGGGCGCACATAAAATCACGTACTTTACGCAATGCTTTGTAGAAACAATCCCATGATTTTGTGCGAGTATTTTCCAAAGAGTTACCTTCATGAATTCGATGATGTACCAAAATATTATCAATATATCCTATACGTTCAGCGACTAACACTGTTGAAACACAAAAGAACAAGTCATTGGTGGTGCGCAATGACTGAAATTCAATGCCAACATCATCCAAAAATGACTTCTTATATAATTTATCCCATGGCCACCAAACGAATACATTAAAAAAATCACGCTGGATATCTTTAGCAGAGAATACTTTTTTATCAGGCAATAACTCTTTTCTGATTGTCCAAGGAGTCTCTTTAATAGAACCAGACTGATTATCAAACTGATTTGATCTGCATACAGTTACATCCAGCTGGTTTACTAATGCAGCAGAATACATTTTCTCAAGCATATCTTTTTCAAAAACATCATCACTATCCAAAAAAATGATATACTCGCCCTTTGCTTTCTTCATGCCATTATTTCTGGCTACACCAGCAAATTGATTCGTTTGCCGAAGCACCTTTATTCTGGAATCTTTTTTGGCATAATCATATAGAATTTTTAATGAATCGTCAGTGCTACCATCATCTATACATATGATTTCAATGTCTGATAATGTCTGTTCTGTAATACTATCCAGATTTTCTTTCAAATATTTTGCAGTATTATATACAGGAACGACAATAGATATTTTACACATAAAAGTATCTCCTCCTAAAGGGCATTTATTATTTTCTATCAATTTTTTCTAAATAATTCCGGCTTTTTCTTTTTAATAATGGCTATTGCAGCTTGTAATGCAGCATCAGAATCACCTTCGTTTAATAAATCTTCTAATCGCTGCGCTTCTGTACGATTTGCTAAAGCGAGTTCTCGCTTCTTTCGGATATAGAAATTTTCTGCCAGAAGTTGAATTTCATCTATTGTATGAGGTGCTTTCTTGGTGATTAAAAATTCCTCATAAGCATCACAATATGTTTCCACTTGGTCAGAAAAGCCAATCTGATTTCCATGATCCAGCCAAAGTATCTTGTTACACATACTTCTGACTTGTGGAACAGAATGAGAAACTAAAATGCCGGTAACACCACTTTTTAGAATTTTCTGCATCCTATCTCCACTTTTGCGGGCAAAAGCTCCATCCCCTACACTCAATACTTCATCCAAAATCAGGATATCCGGATGAACCAGGCAAGCTATGGAAAAAGCTAACCGACTCTTCATACCACTAGACAATTGTTTAAACGGCCGGTCTTGGAAATCCTGTAGTTCCGCAAAATCTATGATTTCCTCGTATTTATCATTCATGAACTTTCGCGTATAGCCCAGCATAGCACCACGGAGATAGGTATTTTCTCGAACGGTCAATTCAGGATCAAAGCCACTAGCCAATTCTAAAAGGGCTGCAATGGTCCCATGGATTTCCATATGACCTTCTGTGGGAACCATGATTCCTGAAACGGCTTTCAACAAGGTGGATTTACCAGCACCATTGGTTCCTATGATACCGAGCATATCTCCCCGTTCCAAAGAAAAGTTTATATTGCGGTCGGCCCAAAACTGAGTTACATGATACTTTCCTTTTAATCTGCGCATGACGTACTCTTTGAGTCCAATATCCTTGAAGTCACCTGTCAGATAGAGGATAGACACACCTACGGCTTTGATAATACTCACTACGATTGCTCCTCTCCAAGTCAGGTTCAAATATAATATAAAAATTTATGGTTATACTTTTTATAGATAAAACCACCTATAATTAGGGCAAGCAAAGCATAAAATGCACATAATGCGTGATATTCTAAGCTAGGAATCTGGCTATCAATAACAATGTCCCTAAAATATTTAATATAAACATAAATCGGATTTCCTAAAAAAAGAGGCTGATACGGTGCAGGCAAAATATCAACACTATAAAAAATAGCCGACGCATACATCATCAACATCGTTAAAATGCTATATAAATAGCCAATATCTCTAAAAAAAACGAAAAGTGCTGATAAAATTAGTCCCATGCCAATATTAAAAATAATTAAACAGCCAATCGGATATAACAAGCATAAAAATTTTACTGTAAATGGCAAACCTTCTGCAAAAACGAATGCAAAAAAAATAATAAGTGTTAAACCGAAATTAATTAAAGATGATACATTCTTTGACAATAAAAAAATATATTTAGGCACATTCACTTTACTAAAAATTCCGGCATTTGCCATAAGGGAATTCATGCCACCATTTGTAGATTCGCTAAAGTAAGAGAAAAGGAGATTTCCGCAAAATAGATAAATCGTATAATGTGGGATACGTTGGCCAAAAAAATTAGAAAAAATGATATTCAAAACTAGTAACGTAATTAATGGTGATAAAATACTCCATGCCATTCCTAAAGAAGTACGCTTGTATTTTTGCTTAAAATCTCGTTTGACTAGCTCTTCAAATAGAAATTGATTCTTCTTTAATCTTAATATAATATTTTCTATCATGCTATTCCTCTATAATATATTTTAATATTTTATATTTTCAAATACTTTATCCAAAACGATTCACTTGTCATATCATAAAAAGTTGATTTATATTCTTTTTCCAATCGATTATAGTCAGCATTCAGTCGAAGGCTCACTTTGAGCCAACGAAGGAATAATCGAAATGCCTTTTTTCTTCGTATAGAGAGCACAATAGCACTCTCAAAATTAGAATCGCAAGCAATGACATTTTTTTTCAAAAAGTACATTTTACTATTATTTCCATACCCATATTCAGCAAATCCATTTGAATGGAAAAAAAATGAAGGAACCAGGTGTCCGTTCAAAGTTGCAAAACGAATCAATTTAGTGAGATGACTTTCTTTCGATTTATTCAAATCAACACAATACCGTTCATACAACATATCTATATCTGTTATTTCACCAATCGCTTTCATCTTGACTTGCTTAATGCTGTGTTTTTTTAAATCCTTGACAGTATCTACTGATTTAAAGAAGCCAGGCCCTTTGAGGAAACTTTCTACTCCGTCCAATAACAGTTCCGCTCCACTGTAATCATAACGAAAAATATCATGAGCAAAACGGCGTAAAAGGAATTTTAATGCCATTTTTTTATTGCCGGTGTGATGGATACAGTTGACCACAAGGTTATTACGAAACATAAAATAATTTTCCATCAAAGTAGAGTATTTTTTATCAAAAGCTTCATGCCACACGGCAATCCCATTTAGAGAAATACCTTGATGAATATTTCTGATAGAATATTCTATATCATCCATGCGAATGAAAAACGGATATGGTAGATTTTCCAATGTGGCTACGCTTTTGGGAATACAGCAATACCACCAAGCACAATAGGCATTTGTAATCGGCTCTTTTTTTTCATTAAATAGAACATTTTTATACTTATTCAAATCTAAGTTTTGTTTCAATCCAATCAAATGATTCCCCTTGAATCCAGCCAGATTTTCATGTTGTATATTCTTTTGATCCAACCGTAGCATAGCGCCACCAAGGAATTCATTTTTATAGTCATCTTTTAGCAAGGTTAAAAAATTATAAGTTTTTTCAAAAGCCTCTACTTGGACTAATACATCATCGTCCATAAATAAAATATGCGTCGAAGTATCATCATGCAATGATTCAATCATGCCACGACAAAAACCGCCAGATCCGCCAACATTGAGATTAGGAAATATCTGTACTATTCCTGGGATTTCCATTTTTTCAACGGGCAGTGTTTGTCCATTGTCCACAACTTTAATCTTGAAGTGACTGGAGCCGTTATAATTCTCAGATTTGATAAAATGATTTACAATCAAATTGATATTGCGTGCAACATATTTTTCACGCTTGAACGTGCACATGACTAAATCAATATCTACTGGATTTAATTCTTCTTCACCAATTTCGGTGGAATAATAGCTATTATATAAAACTCCAGGCCGATTAATTGCCTGTATTGTAAAGTAAATGGAATCGTTTTTAGAAATATCTACTGGAAATTGATAGTCCCTTTTTTGTTCAGTTTGGACTGTAAATCTGCCAATACATTCATGAATGGCTTTTTCATGAAACCAAGAAGCAGAATATAATTCAACGATAAATGTTCCTTGAAGAGAAAGAGTCAATGTTAAATTAGATAATTTGGTATATTCCAGCCACTTATTTAAAGAAAAAGAATTAAAATACGTAGAGAAATCACAACTAGCATATTTATCCAAATTCAAACTATCATTTTCTTGCACAACATGCCCATGTTTGCGGAAATACATCTGTTCTTCATCACAAACTTTACGATTAGAAAAAATGATATTCTGTACAATATAATTCATAAACGCTCCTTTATTACAAATGCAAGTAGTTCTCCCAAAACTGTTGAGTCTTTAAATTTTTGCAACGAAATTCTATGTATTGCTTATGTATAAGTCGATACTGCCAAAAAATTTGGGAAATAAGGATTAAATTTTTTATGAACGTCCAACAAATATTTTCATCAATATGGTATTGTTGTATTTGCTTTAATTTTTGATCTGCATCTATAGAAGTAATGTGTTCATATCCACTTTGGTAGTCTTGTAAAGCAACAGCGAACATCTGCACTCCTAGTTTATTTCGGCGCAATATATGTTTTCCGAGTCGGCCTAATGCCGTACCCAAAAAACTCCATCGCCCACAATGAAATGCATAATGATTTAATATAAGCATGTTCCGATCATTGAAGTAATTAACAACTGCATTTTCCTTTTTATTAAAAGTTTCATGCCATACTCCGATACCATTCATTGTTATAATATCCTGACGATTGCGAATGCCGTATTCCATATCATCACTTTTAATGAAAGCAGGCAAAGGATACCCATTTTTCTTAACAACAGCTATAGGGATACAGCAGAACCACCATGCAGCATATTTATTGATAACTTCAGGTATTGTATCATTCTGAAGTAAATACGCCATTCTTGTTAAATCAAATTTTTTTCCTAAAGCATGTAACCGTATTTTCCCCCAATAGGCTGTATTTTCATATTGGATAGTCGGCTCATCCATACTTATCATGGATCCGGCAATCATTTGCTGTGCATATTGATTTTTAATATGTTGGCATAAAGCATATACCCGTTCCAGGGACGATGTTTCAATAAGAATGTCATCATCCATCATCAGGACATAATTATTTGTACCCTGGTTCACTTGTTCAATCAAACCACGGGTAAATCCACCGGAACCACCATAATTACGATTGTGGATGACTTGCAATTGTTCATTGCATATCTCTGGTAATGTCTGTCCATTATCAATAACCATGACGTGGAAATGTGGGTTCTCTTGCATCAGACGCTGGAGAATTGTTAGGTTTCGTTTGACATATTCTTCTCTTTTAAACGTACAGATAATGATTCCTATATCTACATTTTGCGTATCTTCAAACTCTCCCCAATATGCACCATTCCAAACTTTTACGTCATCTTCTAATGCCTGAATCGCAAAGATAAGAAAATTACCGCTACAGTCAGAAAGAGAAATGATTTTCTCTAAATCATTCTGACACGTATCGGTAAAAAGAATCGTTTTATCAATTGGAGAGACATTGTATACTATCACCTTATATTTTCCAGATATACGTAATTGCAATTTTATCGATTGAATCGATGTGTAGGTTTTCCATTTCTTGACAGAAAACAGATTGAAATATGTGGAAAAATCTATAAACTGCCCTTTCTGTAAACAGATGTATTCAGGGTGTATGTCTACTGAATCGCCTTTTATGTATAATTCTTTTCTTGCCATGTCCATCGGCAATTTTATAGAATATAGTTTCTCAAACATGTATCTGTATCGCCCCAAAATTAAAGGAATAATGAATATATCTTCATCATTTTATCACATTCAATATTATTTGTCAGTATATAAAATATTAACATAGTGTTCTTAAATTAAGACTATAGTGCAGAATAGAAACGTGCTTATCTTCCAAATAACTTCCGCTTTAAAAACAAGCCGCCTTTTTTTATCCAGTTTTGCTTTTCTATGAATGAGACGTTTTGTTCTGCATAATTTATTTTATTATATTCCATCCATACGTCAAGTAACCGTTCTGCTACAAATCCATAGACCCGTGAATCGTAGGAATCCCAACTGCTGATATTTAATCTTTTTTCGAGTTCGAAAAGAATCGAAAAAAGCCATTCCATATAGGATTGGAAGTAATCGTTGCGCATGACGAACATGTTAAACATATGAGCCCATGTACGATTCATTACTTTTTCAAAAGCTGGCAAATATTTCGGATATGCTTCTTTAATGATTTGTTCAGTTATATCCAGGCCTTCTGAATGATGGGCATGGTTATAATGGGAACGGTTGGTTTCAATATAATAGTTCCGTTTATCTGGTACGACGACGGGGTGTTGGGCTAATAATGCAGTCCATTCAGTTTCAGTAAGAATCTGCTTCTTTTTACTCTCAATGGAGTGCACTTCTTTACGGGTAAAATAACGACGATAATGGACAAGTCCAAAATAATCAGCGTTCAGATTTTTCCAAGCCCAGTAAAGACCAGTGAGTTCACAGAAATTAGGATTTTTAATACTGATATTCTCGCCCGTATTATCCGGTGTATAGCCTATGTCCTTTTTTCCTTCTGCTCCTACATGGACTGGAAGATACACCGGATCTGATGGCATCCAGTATGGTTTATGTGCAGCTATAATGATTTTAATTGACAATGTGTCTTATCCTTTCAATGGTAGATTATGGGGTTGTAAATGGACTCATGATATGGACTCTGTTCGCGAGAAAGAACCCTTCCGCCCTAACGGGCACCTTCCCTTCGCAGGGACGGCTTCTAACGATGCAAGACGACTTCATCATTTATGCATCGCGATGCTTCTTCAAATGCGATGCTCTGACTAAGTTGGCCTATTGCTCCAGTTTCATCTCTGCTGTCCGTTTTGGCAACCAGCCTGCATCTTCCTTTGGTCGATACCTGCTGGGCCAAAAAGGCCCCTCACGGTGACGACATTTAGCAGGGCGAATCCCGATTTAATATGCACCCTTGTGCTTTAGTACGACTCCTATGGTACGCCAGATGAGTACGATGTCGAACCAGACATTCCAGTTGCGGACGTACCAGGTGTCCATCTGGACCCGTTCGTCGTAGGTAGTGTCACTGCGGCCGCTGGTCTGCCACATGCCGGTGACGCCGGGGCGGACCATATAGAAGTCTTCGATGTATTTACCGTATTTAGGAACTTCGGCCTGTATGATGGGGCGTGGGCCGACGAGGCTCATTTCTCCTTTTAGGACGTTGAATAATTGGGGCAGTTCGTCCAGGCTGGTTTTGCGCAGGAATGCACCGCTGCGGGTAATCCGCGGGTCATCTTTGAGTTTGAATTCTTTCTCCCATTCTTTACGGGCTTCCGGGTCCTTGGCCAGAAGTTCTTTGAGCCTGATATCGGCATCGACGCACATGCTGCGGAATTTATAGCAGTTGAATTCTTTTCCATGACGGCCGACGCGGCGGTGCTTGAATATGACAGGGCCAGGCGAGTTTTTGTATATCCACAGGGAAATAGCCAGGAATACGGGACTCAGACAGATAATGCCGATGCAGGTACAGACTATATCGAACAAGCGCTTGATGATACGGTTGTATCGCCGGCCCATGTTATTACGAATTTGAAAAGCTACGATATGTCCATCAATGAGGGTTTCCATATCGAGGGTGGCCAGTGGCATGGTGCCCATATCAGGAATAAAGGCGATATTTTTTACTTTGGGCTGCAACCGGTATATGATATCCTGTACTTTATCATTGCTGAGCCCCGGCGCGATGACCAGGACGTGCTGGACGCCTGTCTGGTCGATGACGGCTTCGGCATCGGCAAAGGTCCCCAGATGTGGCATGAGTCTGGCGACTTCCGGTTCTGGTTTATGATCTTCCAGGAAACCGATGAAATCATAGGCAAGACCGGAATCGTCCTTGAAATATTTCAGCACAATAGCAGCCGTCTTTCCTGCCCCCATGATGAGGACCGGAAGCTGCAGCATATGGAGACGGTTCAATAGTTTGCGGCTGACAAAGCGGAATAATACAAGAAAGAAGAAGGCAAATATCCAGATAAATCCGATGAATAACCTCGATGTATGAGATGCCGTTTCCAGGACATACATGAGAAATATCATCATCACGACGGCATACAGATTGGCTTTGAAAATACGGGAAATGATGCGCCAGAACTGCATGCGTCGTGTATACAGAGACTGGACCTGCATAAAAAGGATAAAAATAGCTGGCCCAATTACGTGAAAACTGAGCCAGGAAATATGCAGGGCCGAATTGGTAATGAGCGCATTACGCAGGAAAAAAGACAGCTGTTCTGCCAGCAGGACAGCTAGATAATCGATTACGATCCACAACAGAGGCAGCACGATAGTGCTGTATTTATTTTTTATAGAAATGGATGTTTTCATGACGTCACTATGTCCGTTCATTCCCAAAATCCTCCTAGTTTGTAGCTTGTTTCATTTTAACATACCCGTCATAGTTTGTCAGCACGAGGAAACAATATGTTTTTTTGAATAGTTATGGTACCATCAGACCTGCTCTAGTACTTCGTAAACACAGAAAAGTCCGCAAGGCGATATACAATGCACTGTGCGGACTTATAGTTATTTCATGATCAGGATCGGTACGTGGCTGCGCAGGAGGACGTAGTTGCTGACGCTGCCAAGAAGTATTTTTTTCAGGCCTGACAGGCCCCGGTTGCCAATGATGATGAGGTCCACCGGGTGTTCTTCACTGTATGTTACGATGTTTTGTGCCGGGTCTCCTATCTGGACGACGGCTTCGGCATGGATAGTATCGGGAATGAGAGGCATAAGTTTCAAAAGCAGTTTGTATCCTTTTTCTTTCAGTTCTCCCGGTATATATCCGCCAGTGCTGACTTGTTCAAAAGAATTGATTTCTTTATTCATATCTACTACGGTCAGCAGTGTCAGGCTGCTGCTGCATTTTTGTGCCAGATAGACGGCTTTTTCCAGAGCCCGCCTCGATGGTTCGGATCCATCGACCGGTACCAGTATATGCTGTAATTCTTCGTTCATAACAATTCCTCCTTCTGATGTGCCAATTTCTTCTGTTTCGTTCCGTAAAAGACCAGGCAGAAGACGATGAGGATGCAGGCGAAATAAATCAGGAATCCTCCAAATTCCGGGGCAATATCCCAGAATCCGGCACCGCGGATTGTAATGTCTCTCGTAAATTCATACTCCCAGGTCAGGGGAAAGAAATGAGCAAAGTAGCGTACCCACAGACTTTGTTGCATAATCGGGCTGGTGGCACCGCCAAGAATAAATCCCATAGGTATAAAGAGTATCATGCGGCTGGCAGCTACGCCGGGATTGGCGGCATTCCATCCAAAGAGCAGACTCATCATTCCGACGGCCGGGATATAGAAGCACTGGGTCAGGAAAAACAGGAGCAGGCTGCCTGTGAAAGCCATGTCATTCAGGAAATGAAGGATGACCATGCCGACGGTAAGGGCCGTCATGAGGCAGATACAATACGGGATGAGACGGACGAGTATGGCAAACGGCGTTCCCTCCTGCTGTGTACGGGCTAGTTCCCCGGTCATGCGCAGCCTGGGTATCATACCGATGGTAGCAAAGGTAAAAAACATGGAAGAAAAGAAAAAGAGGAATCCCTGGACTTCCCCATTGTTGGCTGCGGAACCCTGTGGATTGAACAGGAGCCGGTCTCGCAGGGTAATGCCCCGTTCTGCCCGGGATGTTGTGGGAGCCGCCAGTTTTTCATTTTCTACCGCTACGATAGCATTGAGACCTTCTATGATATCTGCGTTCTGGGCAATGCTCGTATTGTCATAAAATACACCAATGGTTCCGGCAGCATCACTGTAGCGGTTCTTTTCCAGATCTTTTGGGAAATAGACGACGGCAGCAAACCGGTCCCGATAAAAAAGCGATTTCGGATTGACTGCTGTATGAAGGACCGTATCGATGCGGATATACGGGGAGGCATCCATCTCGTCGATGACCTGATGGCTGTATTTGGAGTTATCCAGATCGATGACGGCGACCGGGGCATCCTGTATATAGTTATTCCCCAGGAGCACTGTAAATAATACGGCGCAGACCACCGCTACGATCATCGCCACTTTTTCATAAGGCATGCCCATACCGGAAAATAGAAAAGCCAGCTCACGTTTCAGAGAGTTCATGATCGGTCACCTCGATTGTCTGACCCGGCAGGACTTTTTCTTCCGGATTGGTGTAGACGCGGATTTGGAAAGCCGTAAGGTCAGCCTGCCCTTTTTCTCTCGTACCCTTCAGGTCGGCAAAGCCCGGTGCCTGCGTGATAAACCGTATCGTACCACCTACGCGATGGCCATCCGTTATGGCCGTACCGGACAGATTCTGCCCTTCGTGAAGGCGGACAGCCTGTTTTTCACTGACATAGATATCATAATATTTCCGTTTGCTTTCCAGGAGGATGACCGGCGTGTCAGCCTGAATCATTTCTCCTTTCTTGGCCAGCAGTTTCAGTATTTTACCATCTTCCGGCGCTCTCAGAATCAGGCGGTCTTTTTGTACTTCCAGCTGCTGCAGTTGTACACGGAGCTGGTTGCGCTGCTGGACCAGGGATTCTCTGTCATGTCCCTTGTTGGCTACAGTCTGGCGCTGTTCTTCAATTTGTGGCAGTACCATGGTGTTCGTATTACCCGTATCCATGGCTCCACCCAGTAATTTAGCCAGGCCTTCCTGCTGCTGGTTCATAGCGGCCTGGGCTACAGAAAGAGCCGCTTCTGAGTCGTCCATATCGGATTTTGCGATGGCTCCCTGACTGTACAGGGCCATTTTACGGTCGTAATCCCTCTGGGCATTGACCAGTGTGGCAGCGGCCGAATCGATAGCTGCACGCTGCTGATCTATCTGGCGCCGGCTTTCCTGTTCTGTCGTATTGGTCTGGGCAAAGCCAATCTGTATAGAACCTTCCATCGATTGTATCTGTGCATCGAGCTGGGCAATCTGGGCCTGGGTTTTAGCAATATCGAGGTCTACATCGGTACTGTCCAGTTCCATCAGGATGTCGCCGGCTTTTACTTCCTGCGATTCCTGCACGGCTTCCCGGATCAGTTTGCCACTGACTGATTGAAAGGATACTTTTACCTGCTCTGCCGTGACGATACCATCTTTTTTAATAATGCCCTGCGCGACGGCATCATTTCCCTTATACAGCAGCAGAATTCCACCGGCAATGAGGACGATGATAAAGAATATCCCCATATGCATCGCTTTTCTGCGCCATATCATATTTTGTCCGTCCATACTAAACAGTCCTTCCATCTATATATTTAGCTAGCTAACTAATTATATCTAATATCACACAGGGACTGTCAGTCAGACTTATCCTGTCAGTTTCTTCAGCAGTCCGATGAGTTCATTTTGTTCCTGTTCCGTGAGTCGTCCCATGAGTTTCGTAATGCGCAGATAATGACCGGGCAGTACTTTTTCCGTATAGGCCTTCCCGGCCGGTGTCAGCAACAGTTTCTTTGCCCGCCGGTCTTCCTGGCTCGACCGGGCTTCTACTAATCCATCCCGTACTAGTCGCTGTGACATGACGCTGATTGTCGCTTTGGTCACTCCTGTCTTTTCTGCCAGGTAACTCGGTGCAATGCCTTCCGGATGCTGGTGCAGGACGATGAGGACCCGCAGTTTACCTTCGCTGAGTTGATATTTTTTTTCCAGGACGTCATTGATATCACAACGTATTTCTTCGGCAGCCTGCATGATGCGCAACATGGCCAGTACTGCCGGAGGATTGATTTCCGGAATCAGGCTGGCATGTTGTTCCAGTTCTTCCCGTGTCGGAAACGCTTCAATTTTCATCACTGTCATCCCTTTATAATTAGTTAGCTTATTAACTATAAGTATAGACACTTTTTCTGAATTTGTCCATACTTGAGCCTTTTTTCCTACAGGCCCTTTACTTCATCAGGGATGTTGCGCGGCATGCTCCAGTCCACGATAATACCAGCGGACGAAATACAATTGAAGCAGCTATACCAGAATTTCCATTTTTTCTTCCAGATTTTCATCAAATGGCCCGCCTGTAGACATATTTACAGAATCTGCCCAGCCCCATCGTATAAGTATATGACAGGGTCCGGGGAATAAAGGTTTTCAACCAGTTTCGGACTTTTATGGTATTCATACTTTTTTTGTTATTTTCGTATGCTTGCCTTTTCAGTACTACTTCCTGGACTGTTCTTACTGCCATATGGCATACCTCCTTTATTCATACACATGAAATTTTGAAATAGCTTCCGTCAGTGAGCCATCAAATAAACCGGCGGCTTCAACAGGCTGGTTCAACAGACCCATTTTTATAAAGGAATTGATAATATCTTGTTCAGATTGAATTGTTTTTTCATCAAGAGGTGCTATTCTCCCTTTGCGCTGTGCTTCCTGTTCTTCAAATTGTTTTTGATATTCATCAGCCTTCTGATTCGTTTCTTTGGCATAAAAAGCCGCCCATTCCTTCGGATGCTGACGTATCCATTCATCGGCTTCATTGATTCGTTCCAGATAATCGATGAGAGCCGCTTTTTTCTTGGGATCCGCCAGGGCAGTGGAAGCAGCATACCAATAATAGTCGCCGGAAAGAATGCTTTCTGCTGAAGCCAGCGTAACGGCGCCTTTATTTTTGGCCTGAATAATACTATTTCCATATCCGGCATAGGCATCGACATCACCAGTGAGTACGGCCGACAGACCGTCTGATGTAGACATAGGCAGTGCTTCGATATCATTCCAGGAAAGGCCGGCTTCTTCCAGCATTTTAAACAGGAAATACTGGGCTGTCGTAGATTTGACATAGGCTACTTTTTTCCCTTTCAGGTCGGCGACCGTATGGATAGATGCTTTGCTTTTTGGGCCCGTAATCAGTTCCTGGTCCAAAGTTGATCCTTTTCGTATAGCGACGATTTTGAAATTCCCGCCATTATTGCTTAGTGAAGCAAAGATAGGTGGTATCTGACTGCCACAGCCTGCATCCAGCTGGCCTGCCGCCATGGCTTCCAATACCAGATTTCCACCGCGGAGATTGTGGAAATGAACCGTATAGGGCGTATCATCAAGACCGGCGGCCTGCAATACTCCCTGGGCGTTTTGGATTCCTGCCGCGCCGATATCCAGTGTCACTCCCGACAAATCACCCTCATAGGGATTAGAAGCATGGAAAGAGGCTTTTTCGCTTTTTGCCGTACCTGTACCGCCACAGCCTGCCAATCCCAGAATAAGAAAACAGATTATAACAAGCAGAATAGATATTTTTTTCATAACATTTCCCCCTTTGGCAATAAAAAAAGCTGAATACACCCGGTACACCTGCCTTGATGGCATACGTACCAGATGATTCAGCCTTCAGCTTTTCTGATCAGCTTTTTCTCCGTCCGTTCAATACGGACAATTTCATGTTTTTTGATGACGACGACTAGTTTCCCGTATTGCAGATTCCCCAGTGATGAGCGGATCTGTTGTTCTATCTCTTTCCGGTCCGGTGGTTTCCGGCAAATTCCTTGTCCCTGACAAAGGACGATGCGTTCATTGCGCTCCAACTGAATCAGCCGGGAATCCTGGATGACCAGGGCAATCTCTCCGGAACAGGTCTGTTGTATTAAATCCAGCGCATAGGTCAGTGCATTTCCCTGATTCGATGCTCCCCCTCTGTTTTTCATGTATCCCTCCTAAAAAAAAATCAGCATCCTGAAAGATGCTGCTCCCCTAGCCAGTCTCATCTTCCAGGTTTAATCCTGCTGGAATTGGCACCTTACCTTCCAGCAGGTTGCCGCAGCTTCACCGGGCCAGTCCCTCCGCTGCTCTTGATGACGCGCATTCTGTTGTTTCAGATCCGCGCTATGAATTTGTACACATACAGTCTATTCTGTTCATATCCGGTACCTCCTGATTCGTCAGTTTTTAATGTATACCGAAATAATACACTATATTCTCCTGCCTGTCAAGAAATTTAGAATTTAATTCTATATTTTTTATGTATATGCAGAATAATTATATCCCTATGTACACTATGCATTTTTTATTGTGAATCCGTTGTTCTTTTTGTGTATTAATTGTGATATGATTGTGAAAAAGCATATGAAAGGAACTCCCCCATGAACCTGAAATGCGTGTTGCTCCTGTTTATCCTGACAGTCATTCCCATGTTCTACGGCTCCAGCCAGGCAGCCGGATTTTCCACTTTTCCTGTAATCTTTCCTGATGATGTACAATCGGAGCCATTAGAAGACGAAGAAATTCTGAGGACGCAGAAAAATACCTATCCCTATGTCGAAATGCACGGTGATTACCGTTGGCTTTGGGGGAAAGGACGGTTTTCCGCTCATACTGCCCAGCCTGACAGAGAAAGCAGCCGGCATGATGAAACGATATATATGGCGACGCGCCGGCTGCGGATTTTTCCTTTCATCCATCTGAACGAACATACAACCATACGGACCCAGTTGGAAGATAACCGGAATGATAAAGACCATGACGCAGACCATCATCTTTATCTGGGCAGACTGTATATCCAACATGAAACGGAGCAGACGAAAGTAGAAGCAGGCCGTTTCAATTATTATCTGCTCGATGGCAATGTTATTGACAAAAAGGTGGACGGCCTGCGGTTCCGTCTCGGTCAGAAAGGGATTTCTCCCGGCAGCATTACGCTCTTTGCCGGCCGCACGACAGGCCCTGATGATGAACATCGGAAAATAGGATGGAGTCTCCTACACAGCAGGCTTAACGGCCGCTTCCAGAGCGATACGGCCTTTCTGGATTTCCGCAATGCCAGCAGTCTCCCACCGACGTTTCCATCATTAGCGGCTTACGGAATCTATCCGGGGCAGGCCGGTACGAGGTATGACCGGCAGCGCATCTTCCTGTGGCGCGGATCTTATCAGATACGGCCGGATTTGTCGGCCCGGCTGGAATGGCTCCACGCTTGGGGACGTCATGAGGTGGACCGGTACAGCCAGTCTGAAACGGGATTTGTCGCCTCCCTTATCTACGGAGAGCTGGATGAACGAAAACAAGGCTCCTACGAAGCATGGATCCGCTATTATGACCAGCCTGCTTCTACCATCCTGTACCACACGATGGATGCCGATGCGACATTTTTCCGCCGCATGGGATTCCGTGGCTGGGGACTCCGTCTGGACTACGTTCTCCAACCGGGACTTATCTGGGCTGTCGAAGGCTTTTCCCTGAAAAACCGTCACGATACCACCTATATGGCTTCTTTCCATGAATATGTCATCGGCACCAGTCTGACAGCTTATTTTTAGGGAGCCGACGCATATCCTTTATCGGCAGCTTCGACAGCAAGACCTACGATGCTTTTATGACCGGTCTTACTGAGCATATTGCTGATATGAAAGCTGACGGTCCGCTTGCTGATTCCCAGTTCGTCGGCAATTTCCTGATAGGACAGATTACGGCAGATCAGCCGGAGGATATCCAGTTCCCGCTCAGTCAGGGTTACACCACAGACACCGAACGTCACATTCCCCTGTACATCGGGATATATCTGCTCGCCTGCTACAGTCCGCTTCATGCACTCGATAAAGGCGGCCGCCGAACTTTCTTTATAGATGAAACTGTCGGCTCCGGCATCACGGGACATTTCCAAAAAACTAATATCCTGAAACCCGGTCATGATGATGATTTTCTGACCGGGATTTTTTTCTTTTAACCGCTTTGTCAATTCAATGCCACTGTTTTTCCCCTCCATGCAGATATCCATGAAAATCACATCCGGCTTTGTCAGGGAGCAGGCGGATTCGACCATTTCCGAGAATGGAATTGTTCCAACAATTTCTACATCATCACATTGAGATAAAATGGCTGCCAGTCCTTCGAGTAGAATTTTTTGATCGTCAATGACGAGTACGCGAATCATAGTTATCCTCTCCTTCTACGGACAGAACAAAATGAGGTTTTCCTTTCAGATGAAGTGCAGCGCCCATTTTTCTGACTCTTCGTTCAATTCCCTGCAGTCCATTGCCGGGCTGTATGGGTCCCAGGCACCCAATACCGTTATCACGGATTGTCAGTATCCGTTTTCCCGTAAGAGGAAGCTCTATCGAGACCTGGCTTGCCTTTCCGTGAAGCAGGGCATTGGTCAGGGATTCCCGGATAATACTTACCAGATCAGCCGCATCCTCTGTATCCGCCGGCAGAGCACCGGTCAGGGTGATGTCGATGCCAAGGCTGCAATAGGTACGGATGAGTACGTCCAGCCGTTCTGCCGGATTATCCGCCGTCTCGCGGCGCATATCTGCCAGGACATTTTCTACCAGTGGCAGGATTGCCGCATAATCGGTCGTATTTTTATTATTCAGGAGCTGCTGCAGGATGGTAATACGCTGCCCCATGAGATCGTGGATCTTATAGCGCATTTCTTCTGTCGTCCGCTGGGTTTGTATATCGACTAGATGATTGAGAAAATATTTCATTTTTTCATTCCGCTGTTCCAGAAGCTGGTTTTTCTGGTCCAACTCCCGGTTCACCCGGTCCAGATTCGTCACATCCAGTGCCGTGATCTGCCAGCCTGACTGATTCCTGAACTGGATATGATGCCGCTGCAGCAGCCATGCCATGCCATTTTTCTTTCGGAACAGAAGGTCCTGCCCCTGACGCTCCATGGTAACGTGTTCCGTATTGTTCCAGTTTGACAGGAGATGCCAGAAAATATTCGCATTGCGGATGACTGTGCCCAACAACTTTTCCATGACATCATACATGACGTAATTGACCAGGACAGGCTCTCCTTTTTCCAGACTGAACAAGACTCCCTCTTCCAGAAAATCGACGGCTGACTGGATGGAACGGGCTGTCAGCTGACTCCGGTATTGGCGGTATGCCGCCGGAAAAACCAGGATGAGACGCAGGGCTATGCATGACAATGCCAATAACAGCGACCAGGGAAGCCACGTGTCTAATTCCGGAAGGAGAAAGAACGAGGCAATGAGCAGATACTGTCCACCGGCATGGAAATCATGAATCATGTACAATGTGCTGATGATAATTACTAATATGATGCCATAACGCCAGATATTCAGTGCTTCTATATACAGGATTCCATCTGCCCTATCAGTCATAACTTCATACAAGATAGTCACAATTGCCAGAAGAACAATGAGATTGCTTCCCTCGAGGTATTTGCGGCCCATATTGCGGAATTCCTGCTGTGGCATCAGGAAATAGTACAGCAGGCTGCTGGCAACGAAGAGGATGATAGCCACGGTCATACAAATAATGCAGAATGTACTGGAAAGGGTGTAAATATTAATCATGATACGACTCCTTTCCAATAGAAACAGTCAAACGGCGCCCATATTCGAGCCTGTCATAGATAAGCGGCTCTGGCAGTGTGCCGCCCGCCAGAGCCTTGGGAAGCCAGTCTGATTCTTCCGGCCGGTCTTCCAACATTACCGAAAGCGTCCATGCCCGACCGGTTTCAGAAAAATGACAGATCCAGTATGGCTCGTGATGAGCAATAGATGCTTCCCCTATTTCTTCAAACATATCATATAGAAAGAGCGCTGTCTGATCCGGTATGGTCCCGGAAAGGCGGACCGTAGCCATGCCACGCAGGCCTGCGACAGTCATATAATGCTGGGATTCGCTGACTGCCAGAGATAATTCCCGTACTTCCAGGATACCTTTTTCTTTTCCGCGGAGCAAGAGAATGCACCGCTTTTTCAGATAGCAGACCATGACGTTCAGATGACTGACGATAGCATCAGCTTCGATTCCCGGCTTCATAGACTGCAGTGCTTTCATATAAGCTGCAATACGCTCCCGCTTGCTGCTGATGACTTGCTCCAGTTCGGCATAGATACATCGGCTGACTTCCTGATGAATGACCTGGCGCTGGATTTCTTCTTCTCTCCGTAATAAGTGGTACGATCGTTCCAGTGCCTGCGCAACGAGGGAGAGATTTCTCTTTTGCTGACGCAGATGTCGTACATCGCGATACCAGCGTACCCAGCCACCACGTATGGGCATGGTCTGGATTTCCATATCTTCCAGAGGCAGATTATTTATATCCCGTGATGCATATGCGACACGGCCCGAATCATCACAAAGCTGTATAGCAAGACGGGACTGACGGAAAAATTCGATATAGCCTTCATTGGTCGGGATAATCCGGATACGCATCACTACTTCCAGCCAGATAAGCGTCCATACTACGGTCGTCAAAACTAGTTCAGAAATACGGCAGAAGGGGATTTTCATCAGATAGCCGACGATATATCCTCCGTAGAACAGGCAGCACAGGAACGGCAGGATAAGGCGGAACGAACGCTGCACATGCTGCTTCCACGATGCATAACAGAGCCAGAAATTAACGACCAGAAACTCGGCACCATACGATACGGCCAGGAGGTAATACAGCGGTCCATTACCATGATAAGAATTGGCATCGCCTGCAATGTCCGGCAGGATGAATGCCCATTGATGTATATCATTCGTACATACGAGTACGGCCAATACCAGATTGTAAGAAAACAACAGGCGCAGCCATGGCGGGCATTCAGGGTGCCAGTCCGGTTGTGACGCCATATAGCCGATCCATACGATCAAGGAAACGAGCAGTCCGAAAAAAAGATAATAGCTATACCAGCTCCAGCGGATTAGATCCACGGCATATCCCGGCAGCATCAATTTGTACATGCGCAGGAGAACCCATCCACAAAGAACAAGAGTAAGACCAGCATAGGCATTCCTCATGCGGGGCTGTATGACGTGGCGGCGCAGGCGGCAGCCCCAGAGGATTGTCACAAACAGGGCGGCCATATACCATAACATGTTATTCGTACCGGTGAGAACGTTTTTTTCATACACATGAAAGACATGGAACAGCATCTGATGGCTGATTAAATCAGCACTAACAAAAAAGGATTCCTGGTCGGATATCTGCACGGCTCCTTCCATGGGTTCCGTCCGGTAAGCGGCATCAGCCAGACAATCAGCCAGTCTAGCATCATCCACTACCAGCGGTATCTTCGATAAAAGTCCCTTCTGAAATGCCAGCGTTCCTTCATCGGGGACGACGATATGGATAGGCGCCCCGCGCCGCTGCCATTGCCGCGCCTGGTAATCGTAGAGAACATAGACCTGTGCAGCCGGACGGTTTCTGTAGGGCTGCATGATATTAAATCCCGTGAGTGTATCCAGCTGGAACCGGCCCTCCTCATGGATTTTTTTCAGTGCCTGCACGGCCAGCTGGCCGGAAACATCTCTGCCTAATCCATAACTCATAGCCTGGACAGAAAAAGAATATTGTGGCTGTGACGAAAGGATGCAGACCGTTACAGGCAGGGTCTGCAGACTATGCCAGCCTGTAATGTCATACGGGCAGTCATCACTGACGGCTAATACGACAGTCGCCATATAATGAGGATACCAATAATAGGAATAACGGGTGTTTTTCTGTAATACGGTGGCCTGGATATCGTATGCTTCCATAGCAGTTACATCGGTATCGGTAAATAATTCCATGATATAGTCATCATGGCCCGTACACTCATCCAAAGAAAAGACGGTGCGTTCCAGGACCTGTCCATAGGCATCTCTCCAGGTGTTATCATATATGATAGAAACGGCCTGGCACATCATTGATATGAGCCAGAATACAACAATTCCGCATGCGGTCAGCCATTTTTTTCCAATCATCGTTTCACCTGCCCGTCGCAAACGCACTGTCCATTTGTTATAAATATTATACCATGTACACATGACAGTTGTCACGACAATATAATGTAGATATGGCAAAAGGAACCGGCCGCTGGCCAGTCCCTCCCGCTCTGCTGTTACAAGTCTATCCGGTAAATATGTTGTACCTTTTGTTTGTTATCGTATAGAGTAAAATACACATGGTTCGTATCATCTGTGGCAATAGTATCCGGCGTATACACTTTGTCATCAATCTGATAGATGATATCACCGACGGCGGAACCTGTCTTTTTATCAAATATGCGGAACAGCCCCCGTCCCGTAAAACCGACATAATCACGGGTGACAAAGGCAGGTCCGCTGGCGGAAGCTTTTTGCATCCCTTCAGCCAGGCCCGTATTCATTTCAAAGGAACGCAGTTCCTTGCCATCCGGGTCAAAAGCATAAACCGGTTTCGTCCATCCCGTGCCATTGTTCGAACCATTACGGGCCGT
>OCTW013410485.1_pt1 | contig 97611 bp, 63 predicted proteins | sample 1539671 | NCBI WGS metagenome assembly OCTW01 (sample SAMN02144230, study PRJEB22623) | gut metagenome | biome: sheep rumen | host: Ovis aries | place: New Zealand | reverse complement strand
CCCGGCCGCCCAAACCTATTCTGCTGATTCATTTGGACTCGGTGCTAATACTATGGTGGCCGTTACGGACGGTAATAACCTTCAGTTCAAGAATGCTTGCGGCTATTTGATGTTCAAGCTCTATGGGACAGGCGTAAAAGTTAAATCTATTATTCTTAGGGGAAACGATAACGAAAAGATCGCTGGCGAGGCAACTATTACGATGTCTCTTGGTGGCACGCCCACCGTTTCAATGTCCGGATCTGCTACAGAAGAAATTGTCTTGACCTGCACAGATGCAGTGACTATTGGAACGACTTCGGAGACTTATACAGAATTTTGGTTTGCTATTCCCCCTGTAACCTTTACCAACGGCATAACGATTAGAGTCATCGATGAAAAGGGTAACGCTTTTGGCAAATCGACTTCATCCCCTCTAGAGATAGTCCGTAGTTATGCAAAGAAAATGGCTCCCCTCTCAGTTCAAACGATTCCTGATGTGGTAGATTTAGGCTTGAGCGTCAAGTGGGCAGCTTGGGATCTGGGTGCTGTGGCTCCAGAAGACTTTGGAGATTATTTTGCGTGGGGAGAAATCGCACCGAAGGATGAATATAGTTGGGCGACTTATGCTTGGTGCAACGGCTCTGAAAACAGCTTGACCAAGTACAACAAGGGCAATAGTTACGGCGTCGTTGATAATAAGAGTGTTCTGGATGCTGAGGACGATGCGGCACGAGCTTATTTGGGGAGTGAATGGCGAATGCCAACTTATGACGAGTATCAAGAACTCATCGCGAATTGTACTATGGAAAGCTATGCGAGCCTGAATGGGGTACCTGGTCTTAGATTAACAAGTAAGAAAGAAGGATATACAGACAAATCCATTTTCTTCCCTATTACTGGAGTGATGGATGGGCAGGAATTAGTTCTTACCACAGATGGATGTTTTTGGGGGAATGTAGTAAGATCCCCCAAGGACAATCCGTATCTTGCGTGCGTTCTCCAAATCACTAATCATTCTATTGGGACACAACAGAAGTCTCGATATAGGGGATGCCCCATAAGAGCAGTCAAACCGTAAGACCAATAACGAAACTGGCAGTCTCAAATAGGGGCTGCCAGTTTCTTACCTTCGACCATTAGACACAATCACACTGATATCCATTAGGGCTAAAGGCTCTAACTTGCTTGTGTTGTCACTCGCTTTGTGTTGGCTGCAACTTTTCTCGCCTTCTCCGCACGCGCTGCTCTTTGAGTATACGTGTTTCGGGCATCTTCTAGGTCGACCATCAGGTCGTCATAGCGACTACTCCTAGCAACAAACCATATTACCTCCTTCTCAGTCGTGGTATGTTTCTCAAAACTGCCATCATCGTAAACATCGATGCAGCAGAGTAGCTTCTTCGGTTTTTCTTCGGCAACGCTGACGATGGTTTCAAGGTCTTCATTTGAAAGTCCTCCATTCAGGACTATTTTTGCCGCTTCTTCCTTTAAATTGGCAATTGCAATAGTTTTTTGTTTCATAACACTACAGTTTATAGTTTCTACCGGCATCTCAGCTCGGCACTTTCTTAATAAAGGGCAGCCCTCATCAAGCTGCCCGTTGCAGGCATACCCGCATTGATCTGGAACTCGGTACTTTTACACCGTTGCCCTCCAGCATCTCAGGAGTTCGCTTCCTAGCCAGCACTTGCGGCCATTCACCTTCCTGACACCAGCCCTAATAAGACCTTGTTTCGTCCAGTTAAGCAGGGTTGATTTATGGATGCCTAGGGCCCTCGATGCATCCCTAAGCTCATATCGGGCTGTCGGAATGACCTTCGGTTCCTGTTGAACCATTGTTATTTTAACAATTTTAGTTAACTTTGCATAGCTAAACCTGAATTTTTCGGTTGCGCCAGCACTTAACTCGGCAACAAAGTTACTAAACTCGCACGAGTAAACCAAATTTTTATGGAAGAAAGTTTATATAATAATCGCAATTATTATGTGACGCTGGATGCCTTTCGGAAAAAGAACGGCCTGCTTCAACAGGACATCGCTGATTTCTTAGGCACCTCCAGAGGATATATCTCCATGGTTGAAAAGGGAGACAGTAAACTGTCCTCCCAAAAACTTGATATGCTCTTTAACGGGGCTGGCGAAAAAAACTGGGATATATCCGACTTGGTCCCTGCATATAGTCGCCTGCAAGAAATACTTTCGTACGCCTGCAAGAAACTATATGGGGAATCCGTTAATCCGGATATTATTCATGGCCTAGACCAGTACATTCCGGCCCTCATTTCCCCAGTAATAGCTCAGAAAATCAAATATGGGGAGATAGGGATAACAAACGCAGTAGCGGATGCAATCACGAAGGAGTACCCTGAGATCAGTCGCCTGTGGATTCTTGACGGAACAGGTTCCATGTTGTTAGAGCCCAACGATCAGCCCTCAGAGTTAGAATTGTTACGGGAAGAGGTACGCCAGCTAAGGGCAAGACTCACCGAGTACCAAGAAGAGAATAAGAAACTCATTGACTCCCTACCCAGACTCATAGCCGATGAAATTGAAAAAAGGAGTGAGCAATCAGTGAGCAGAAAAGACAATAAGATTTAACTCATTAATTACCAAGATTCCGCGGTGGCCCCAAACCTGCTTCTAAGCTGTGGGTCACGCGTTCGAATCGCGTCGGAATCACTTGGCCGCCTTTCCTGGCGGCTTTTTTGTAATCCCTCAAGCGGCCTGCACCGGGTCCACACTATCTCGACGATTTTTTTAGGTGATGCCAGCCTTGCCCGGGTGCAAAACCACCCTCTTTTTGCACCTGGGAAGACGTTCTGGCGGGGTTCAGGTGCAAAACCGCCCTCTTTTTGCACCCGGGAAGACGTTCTGGCGGGGTTCAGGTGCAAAACCGCCCTCTTTTTGCACCCGGGAAGGCGTTCTGGTGGGGTTCAGGTGCAAAACCACCCCTTTTTGCACCCGGGGAGGCGTTCTGGCGGGGTTCAGGTGCAAAACCACCCCATTTTTGCACCTGTGGAGGCGTTCTGGCGGGGTTCAGGTGCAAAAACACCCCCTTTTTGCACCTGGGGAGGCGTTCTGGCGGGGTTCAGGTGCAAAACCACCCTCTTTTTGCACCTGGGAAGGCGTTCTGGCGGGGTTCAGGTGCAAAAACACCCCCTATTTGCACCTGTGGAGGCGTTCTGGCGGGGTTCAGGTGCAAAACCACCCCATTTTTGCACCCGGGAAGGCGTTGGGACGGGGCTCGAGGGCAAAAACCGGGGATAGAAGGCTTGGGGTGGCGGTTCGAAACCCTTTGAAACGTTTTTCGAAACCCGAAGTGTTTCGTATGCGAAAAATCACTAACTTTGCATAGATAACACTAATAGCTACAATGGAACCACTTGAAATAGTAAAATTTTTTGCCATTGAAGGCAATGTAAAGGAAATCAAGCCCCTTGGCAACGGTCTCATCAACGACACCCTCCTTGTAAAGACAGACGGCGCCAACGACTACGTTCTCCAGAGAATCAACAACGCCATTTTCCAGGACGTGGAGCTTCTGCAGCACAACATTGACTGCGCCACGGCCCATATCCGGAAGAAAGGCCAGATGACCCTCACGTTCATTCCCTGCAAGGAAACCGGCAAAACCTACTGGACAGACGGCAAGGAGTACTGGCGCGTGTCCATCTTCATCAAGGGCGCCTTCACCTATGAAACCGTAAATCCGGAATACTCCTACTATGCCGGAAAGGCCTTCGGCGCATTTGAGGCAATGCTCGCCGACATCCCCGACACCCTTGGAGAAACCATCCCGGACTTCCACAACATGGAACTCCGCGCCCGTCAGCTCCACGAAGCCGTAAAGGCCGACAAAGCCGGCAGAATGGCCGAACCTGAAGTGAAAGCCATCCTTGAAGACCTCCTTCCCTATGAGGAAGAAATGTGCAAGGCCGAACGCCTTTTCCGTGAAGGGAAACTTCCTAAGCGCATCTGCCACTGCGACACCAAGGTGAACAACATGCTCTTTGACGCCAATGGCAACATCCTCTGCGTCATAGACCTTGACACCCTCATGCCCAGCTTCGTGTTCTCAGATTTCGGAGATTTCCTCAGGACAGCCGCCAACACCGTGGCCGAAGACAGCCCGGAGGTAGAGAAAGTGGACTTCCGCATGGACATCTTCGAGGCCTTCGCAAAAGGCTACATAGAGAGCGCCAAGGTGTTCCTCACCCCCATCGAGAAAGAGAATCTCCCTTATTCGGCATGCCTGTTCCCCTACATGCAGGCGGTACGCTTCTTCGCCGACTACATTAACGGAGACACCTACTACAAGATCAAATACCCGGAACACAATCTTGTGCGCACCCGCAATCAGGTGGCCCTGTTCCACGCCGCCATGGCAAAAGTGCCTCAGATGAAAGCATTTATTGAAAAGATATGAAACTGAGAAACATCCTCCTTGCTGCCGCATCAATTGCAGTAGTTTCATGCAGCCAGCCTGCACAGAAGGTCATTAAGACCCCGGTTCCTCCGCGTCCCGCCGGCCAGGAATCAATGCTCCAGTTTGCCGCAGAGCCCATTGCTAACGTAGGCATTGGCGTTGTCGGCCTCGGTGACCGCGGCAGCGGCGCCGTACACCGCCTCTCATATGTTCCCGGCAGCCACATTGCCGCCATCTGCGACGTAGAACCGGACCGCGCCGAAAAGAACCTCAAGGTCCTTCAGAGCCGCGGCATGAGCGCAAAGGTATATGCAGGCGACGAGGAAGTGTACAAGCAGCTCTGCGAAGACCCAGACGTAGACCTTGTGTATATCTGCACGGACTGGATCCACCACGTTCCCGTGGCCCTTTACGCCATGGAGCACGGCAAGCATGTTGCCCTGGAGGTTCCTTCGGCCGAAACCCTTGAGGCATGCTGGGACCTTGTGAACACCTCCGAGCGCACCCGCAAGCACTGCATGATCCTTGAGAACTGCTGCTACGACTTCTTTGAGCTCACCGCCCTTACAATGGCTCAGCAGGGCGTTTTTGGAGACATCATCCACGTTGAAGGCTCCTACCACCACAACCTTGACCCCTACTGGAGCAAGTACTGGCGCAACTGGCGTCTGGAGTTCAACCAGAAACACAGGGGAGACCTTTATCCCACCCATGGCTTCGGCCCCATTGCACAGGTCCTCAACATCCACCGCGGAGACCGCCTCACCACGCTTGTGGCCATGGACACGGATCCCTTCAACGGCCCTAAGCACGTAGAGAAGCTCACCGGCAAGCCCTGCACGGATTTCCAGAACGGCGACGAAACCATGACCATGATCCGCACCGCAAAGGGCAAGAGCATCCTCATTGAGCACGACGTCATGACTCCCCGCCCTTATGACCGCATGTACCAGCTTGTGGGCACAGACGGCTATGCCGCCAAATACCCCGTGGGCCAGGTATGCCTCAGGACGGAGAACACCGGAGACGTTGACTACGAAGACCTTGAGTTTGAAAAAGTCTATGAAGGCGAAGACCTGGACGCCCTTATGGCAAAGTACCGCAACCCCATCCTAACCCCGGAGCTTGAGGCCCTGGCAAAGGAAGTCGGCGGCCATGGCGGCATGGATTTCATCATGGACTACCGCCTCATCTACTGCCTCAACAACGGCCTGCCCCTCGACATGGACGTGTACGACCTTGCCGAATGGTGCTGTGTAACTGAGCTGTCACGCATTTCCATTGAAAACGGCTGCGTCCCCGTGGAAGTTCCTGACTTCACACGCGGAGAATGGGACAAGATAAAAGGATTCAGCTACGCCTTTGCAAACTAACGCGGGCTCACGGACAGCAGAAGGTTGAGCTGCTGGTTCACGGCCGATGAAAAATCTTCATCCGATGCGGGGATGGTATCTGTAACGGTGCCGTCCTCGCATTCTATTGTGATGGAGGCAATGCCAACCTGGGCCATCCTGTACAAATCTTCCAGGGAAGGGTATACGTAAAAGAAGTTTATGTCGTCCCTGGCCTGGATGAGGCTTATGGAAGAGCCGTCACGCAGGGTGAACACCACGGGAGCGTCGTAGGGGATATGGTGCTTTGCCGAAGTTCCCAGCACAACCGCCAGGTCTATGTCTTCGTTGCCGGTGTTTTTGTAATACAGGTGCGACAGGATTACGTTGTAGTCCATGGTGGCGCCGCGGGCCATGACGGGATTGGAGGTGGTGAGGGTGCTGCCCTTGTTGTCTGTGCGGGCGCCTATTGTGGCCGAAAGCTCAATGGTGGTGTCGGCGGCCTTCAGGATGGCCTCGCAGTGGGATTTGAGGAGTTTTGCGAATTCGTCCTGGGGGAAGCTGGCCTGCACATAATCGTCAGGGTTCCAGCCCGTTACAAGGTCAATGGACTTCACGCCCCTAATCAGCTTTTCAATGTCCTGGCTCTCTGCAGCATACTTCAGGCGGTTGCGGAAAGTCCCGTCTTCCAGGCGCGTTTTAGTGGCCGAATCCTGGCCTATCTGGTCCAGGCGCACGAACTTCCCGGAGGGGAGGGTGGCCGACATCTTGACGCCCTTGGGCGCAACTACGGACTGCTTCTGGTAAAGGTTGATGTAAAGAAGATACATGGACGAGCCGTCCGGGAGCCCCACAAGCTCCACCCTGACTTCCGAGGGATTGTCGGAAAGCTTTATTGCCTCATACTCAGTGGAGATATGGGTGAAACCGCCGCTGCGGTAGTTTGTGCGTACCTGCTGGGAGAATGCGCTGCAGCATGCAAGGGCTGCCAGAATGCTCAAGAATATCTTTTTCATAATTTCAAAATCCGCCTGCAAATATACATTTTCTATACCAAATTTCCGCATCCTTTATACTTTCAATTTATTTTCGTAAATTTGTAGGCTTATTGACAATTATTACAAAACTATAGCTATGAAGAGATTTTTCCTCTCCTCCCTTATGATCCTGGTGTCCGTCATGGCCATCGCCCAGTCGGCCTCCATGCTTTCAATGGCCCGCGCAGAACTTGACAAGCGCGGCCTCACGGAAGCCGAAGTCCGTGCCCGTCTCATGCAGGACGGCATCAACCCTGAAGCAATTCCCCCGTCAGAGTATCCCAAGTACCAGGGCCGTGTTATGGCAATCCTGGACGAACTCCAGGCCCAGAAGGCCGGTGCAGCGGCCCCTGCTGCCGCTACCGGCGGAGAAACCGTAACTGCCACCACAAGTGACGGCACTGCCGTTGCAGTTCCCGTGGCATCCGCAGATATCCCCCAGACCACTATGGGAGAGGCCGCCGCAGAGAGCGCCCTTGAGAAGACCCTTGCAGACAGCAATGTCTCCGCAACGGCCGGCAACGACATCTACGGCCACTCCATGTTCACGGGAAAATCCCTGGATGTGTTCCGTACCACGGACGGCGCCCAGGCCCCCGACACCTACATCCTTGGAGAAGGCGACGAAGTCCACATCTCAATCTTCGGCTCTTCCCAGACTGAAATCCACCAGAGGATAGCCGCAGACGGCTCCATCCAGCCCGCAGGCGCCACCAAGATCTTCCTCAAAGGCATGACTCTTGCCCAGGGCCGCGCAGCCATCCGCTCCAAGCTGTCCCAGCACTATTCCTTCCGCCCGGACCAGATTGCGGTTACCATCACCACTGCCCGTACCCTTGCCGTGAGCATCTACGGTGAGGTTGGCGTACAGGGCGGCTTCACCATCAGCGCCCTCAACAACGTGTTCAACGCACTTGCCGCCGCCGGCGGCCCCACCGCACAGGGTTCCGTACGTAACATCCAGCTCTCCCGTGCAGGCAAAACCTACACCCTGGACCTCTACAAGTACATGACCAACCCCACCGTGGGCCTCCCCTATGACCTCCAGAACAACGACGTAGTGTTTGTTCCCATTGCCCAGAAGGTGGTTTCCATTGAGGGTGCAGTTAAGCGTCCTATGCGCTATGAAATGATTGACAGTGAGAATCTTAACGACCTCATTGAATTGGCAGGCGGCCTCGCTTACAACGCCTACCCTGAATTTGTCCAGATAGAGCGTCAGGAAAACGGTGAGCTCAGCTACCAGGAATACAAGCTCTCCGAGGTCCTTTCCGGCAGCAAGAAGGTCACCCTCCGTCCCGGAGATGTTGTGAGGATCAAGTCTTCGGCCCGTCCGCTTGAAAACTACGTTGAGATTAAGGGTGACGTCTACTACGGCGGCCGCTTCGACTTCGAGTCCAACAAGAGCCTGAAGGCCCTCATTGAAAAGGCCGAACCCCGCTACACCGTCAAGAAAGACTACGTGATTGTGGAGCGCACCAACGCAGATGAAACCGTTGAGGTTATCACCGTTCCCTTCCCCGGCGAAGACGGCAACCCCGATTTCACCCTCAAGGCAAGGGACGTTGTCACCGTGCTTGAGCAGGCCAACTTCCGTGACACTGAGACAATTGCTGTCAACGGCCAGGTACGCCGCCCGTTCACCCGCCAGTTCGGCCTTAACGACCGCATGACCATCGGCCAGGCCATTGAGCTTGCAGGCGGTCTCAAACCCAGCGTATTCCCTGTTGCATACATCACCCGCAAGGATATCTCCAACCCGGACAAACGGGAGTACCTCCGTATCAACCTTGACGCCGACAAAGACAAGTTCCTCCAGCCCGGAGACCAGCTCACGGTATATGACAACACCACCTACACCAATATCGGCGAAGTCCGTATTGCCGGTGCCGTCAAGAATGCCACAGGCGTTACCTACGACCCTTCACTCACCATCCATGACCTTATCATGATGGCCGGCGGCTTTGAGGTTGGCGCCGCTTACAACCGTGTGGAGGTGTTCCGCGTGAATATCTCCGACACCGATGAGCCCCAATACGACCTCATCACCCTTTCCGTGGACCAGGACTACAACGTGACGGATCCTTCCTTCCAGCTGCAGCCCTACGACCACGTGGTGGTGCGCATGACCCCCAACTTCTCCACAGGCAGAACCGTGGAACTGAGCGGCCGCGTAAAATATCCCGGCGTCTATGTGCTTGAGGATTCCCGCACTCAGCTTTCCGCCATCATCGCCCAGGCCGGCGGTCTTCTTGACGACGCCGATCCTTTCACCAGCATCTTCCGTACCAATGGCCGTTTCCGCGGCCGTATCGGCATAGACCTCTCCAAGATGGATAAGAGAAAGGAAAAGATTGACATGGATCCCATCCTCATGGACGGAGACGTGATCAACGTTTCCCGTCAGGAGAACACCATTGTCATCCGTGCCGTTGGTACCCGCATGAACCAGTACATCCCCGACGATTTTGTGGATGGCCAGAAGACCATCATCTACCAGGGTCCTCACCGTGCAGCCTGGTACATCAAGAACTTTGCCGGCGGCTTTGACAAGTACGCAGACCGCAAGAGCGTAACCGTAACCCTTCCCAACAACCAGTCCAAGGGCACCAAACAGTTCATTTTCCGCGCCACTCCCGTTGTTGAGCCCGGCAGCGTAATCACGCTCAGCATGGACCAGGACAAGATAGACAACCACAACCGCAAGATGGAAGAGCCCAAGAACAAGGTGGACTTCGAAAGCGTGGCAGCCAAGACTCTCTCCGGCGTAACGTCCATCGTCTCCGTGATTATCCTGTCCAGGAACCTCCTGAGAAGTACAAACTAGTTTGAGTTATGGATCAGAACAACCAGTACAACAACCCGGATACCATTGAGGAGGAAGAAGGCCTTGACATCATGGCCCTTGTGAAAAACCTTTGGGCCGGCCGAAAGACCATCCTCATCTGCACTGGCATATTCATTGTCCTTGGCCTTGTGGCCGCCCTTACAATGAAGCGCACCTACTCCGTGAGCACCACCATGGTGCCCCAGATGACGTCGTCACGCAGCTCCTCCCTGGCCTCGCTGGCATCCCTCGCCGGCATGGACCTTGGCATGACCCAGACCGCGGAGCTTTCCCCTCTGGTGTACCCCCAGATTGTTGAGAGCGTCCCCTACAGGGTGGAACTCATGCACGCCCCGCTGCATTGGGAGAAGGCCGATACCTCCGTGTCTCTCCTTACCTATACCAAGGACTACATGAAGCCCGGCGTAATGGCTACCGTCAAGAAATACACCATCGGCCTGCCGTTCCTCCTGCTTTCAAAGATGTCTAAGCCCAAGGAAGTAGAGCTTCCCGCAGGCTGGGAGCCCGGAACAGGCAGCTCCGAGCCCAGGCCGTATACCGTCACTAAGGACGAGGAAAAGATGCTGAAGTACCTTGCCCAGGCAGTAACCCTTGCCGTGGACAAGAAGGAAGGCTATCTCACCCTCACCGTCAACGGCATGGAGCCCGTCCAAACCGCAGACCTTGCGATAAAGGCCCAGGAACTCCTCCAGAGTGAGGTTACCCGTTTCCGCACAGAAAAGGCCGAAGACGAGCTCAAATACATCCAGGAGCGCTACAACGAAATAAAGAAAGAGGCCGAATCCTACCAGGCTTCCCTTGCCGTTCTCACGGACCGCTCCCAGAACATGACCACATCCCGCGCCCGTTTGGAGCGTGAGCGCCTCATGGCAAAGTATTCCGTTGCCAGCGGCGTTTACTCGGAAATGGCAAAGCAGCTGGAGGCCGCCAAGATGAAGGTGAAGAAGGACACTCCCGTCCTCACCGTGGTGCAGCCTGTAACCGTGCCCACCAAGCCCGCCAACTCAAGGGCCAAGACCCTCATAGTCTGGACCTTCCTTGGCATAGTGCTTGGCTGCGGAATAGTTCTTGGTAAAGAATACTGGCCTAAGGTCAAAGAAATGCTCAACTGATGTTCTTCGGGGATAATTTGTTGCTCCTGGCTTCCGTCCTGGTGTTTGTGGCTGTGCTCATCACCAAGGTGGGCGTAAAGCTGGGGGCACCTTCTTTACTGCTGTTCCTCCTGTTAGGTATGGCGGTAGGGCAGGACGGCCTTGGCGTCACCTTCGACGACTACGAGCTGGCAGATCACATAGGTCACTTTGCCATGACGGTGATCCTGTTCACCGGCGGCTTCGAGACCGTTCTCAAGGAAACAAAGCCCGTCATGAAGGCCGGAATATGGCTTTCTACATTAGGAGTATGCCTTACCGTCATGTTCACGGCTCTTTTCATCTACTTTGTCACCGGAAAGGCCTGGATGGCGGGATTTTCGGCCATGGGATGCATCCTTGTGGCCGCGGTCATGAGTTCCACGGACTCCCTGTCCATTTTCTCCGTCCTCAATGGCAAACGTCTGAGGCTCAGGGGAGACCTTGCACCCCTTCTGGAGCTTGAATCAGGTAGCAACGACCCCGTGGCCTACATCCTCACCATCCTCATGGTGCAGCTCATGACAAAGCCCCTGGAGACCGCCCCCGGCATAATCGCAGGCGTGATTGTGGTGATTGTCCAGATAGCGGTGGGCGTCGGGATGGGCTTCGCCATTGGTTATGGCGGCAAGTGGCTCATTTCAAAGATCAGACTTGACAACAATGCCCTCATGGGCATCCTTATCCTCAGCATAGGCTTTTTTGCCAACGGTATGGCCTCCGTCTTCGGCGGGCAGGGCCTTATCTCAATCTACATTGCCGGCGTCATCATATCCAACAAGGCCGATATCCCCCGCAAGAAGGAGATAGCGAAGTTCTTCGACGGCATCACCTGGATAATGCAGCTTGCGATGTTCCTCATCCTGGGCCTCCTAGCCCGGCCTTCAAACATGCTCCCGGTGCTTTTGCCGGCCATCCTTACGGGGCTTTTCATCTTTGTCGTGGCACGGCCCGCCAGCGTTTTCCTCACCCTCCTTCCGTTCAAGCAGTTCAAGTTCAAGGAAAAGCTGTTTGTCTCCTGGGTGGGCCTCAAGGGCGCCGGTCCCATTCTCTTTGCCCTTTATCCCGTTGTTCATGAGATCCCCGGAGCACAGGATATCTTCAACGTGGTTTTTGTGGTAACCCTCATGTCCCTTGTTCTCCAGGGCATAACCATTGTCCCGCTGGCGCGCAAACTAAACCTCAGCTATGAAAAGGACCCCGAAGTCCAGAGTTTCGGCATGGAGCTTCCGGAAGAAATGGGGCTTCTCAGTGACCATGTGGTTACCCCGGAGGACCTTTCGGCCGGGAAAACCCTCAGGGAACTGCATCTTCCCCATGGCATACGCGTCATGATGGTCAAGCGCGAAGGCAAGTTCCTGGTGCCTCACGGAAGCATGGAACTCATGGAAGGGGACCATCTTGTAATTGTAATGGGAGAATCCGACGACTGAACAATGAAGAAACTGTCTACAATCCTTTTTGCCGCCCTGGTGTTTGCACTGCCCATTGTGGCAGTGGCCGACGGCCCGTCCACCACCCTTGACAAGGCTCTATCAGATGCAAGGGTGGAACTCAAGCGCGACTATGTCAGGCGCCAGCGGATGCAGGAGAGGATGAGCGCCAACTTCGAGCACCAGCATGGCCGGATGCTCGCACTTATCAAAAAGTGCAACGAGCTTTCCGTGATGCTGTACCTCCAGAAAAAGGAGTACACCTTCGACCTCAGTTACGCTCTCCAGCAGGTTACGGACGAATACCAGGCCTTCAACAAGCACCGCACGCCCTATGACCGCATAGTCTCCGACATGGACCTTGAGATAGACCGTTACGCCCGCCTCATAGAGTCCATGCGGCGCCTTCCCCCCGTGCTGGATTCGGCCTCCGTGGAAATGCCTGCAGATTCCCTGCGCTTCCGCAACGACTCCCTTGAAAACCATATAAAGGCAACGGATACCTCCCTTGAGGCCGATGTAGAGAAGCTCGTCGACAGCGTGGATGTAAACCGTTCCCCGTTCTTCCTTGGAGACCAGGGGCAGACAGACAGGGACACCTGCATGCACTATGCTTCGGCCATCCTGAAGATGTACGTGGACATGAAGGAGAACATGGTTGCCGACAGCACCCATTACCAGGAGGCATACCTTAGGCTCAAGGAGTCCTACGACTACGCTAAAGACCGCTACATGCTCCTTCAGAGGGAGATATTCCGTGACGGCCAAACGCCGGTCTGGACCCTGGCGCAGCGCTGGCCCTTCTACAGCCGCATGGCCCAGAACGCCATGACGCGCCGTGATACAAGCGTGCACATGACTACGCCCATCTGGACCTTCTTCTGGCTTCTTCTGGCCATTGCCGCCGCCCTTGCGGTGCGTTTCCGCAAGATAAACGTAAGAAAGGTAATCTGGCTGCTTCTTCCCACCGTTGTGGTTACCCTGGTGGTGATTATATGCCGAATCACCTTCATGCCCAACATCCTCATGAACATCCTGTTCCCCGCGGTCATGACGGTTGGGCTCATCTGGCAGGCCATTGCGTGCGCGGTGAACACTCCTAAGGTGGACAAGGAGAACCGTTTCATGAGCCTTGCGTCCCTGTGGGTAATGGGCGCAGCGGCTGTTTCGGCCATATTAGGTTACATTTTCATAGCGCTCATGATAGTTACATGGTGGTACTTCCAGGTTGCCGCAGTGCTGGCACTTCTGGCCGTAAACCACCTCATGGGCATTTACAAGGAGAAGCGTCTTGTAAAGCGCATTGCCAAGTATCAGGACAACATCAAGTTTGTGTCAGGCAGCGCCAAGAAGTCCCTGATGTTTGGTGCAACGTGGTTCTACGACCTCCTCCGGGACGTTGCCATCCCTATCCTCATCCTGGTGTCAGTGCCGCTTTGCGTGCGCTATTCACTGGATATCTTCGACTTCGACGACCTCTTCCAGACCTTCTACAACACCCCGTTCTTCCAGGTGATTGACCCCACCACCGCGCAGGTGTCGTTCAGGCTTTCCGTAAGCAACATAGTGCTTCTTGTGGCCCTGTTCTTTGTGTTCAAATACATCAACAAGGCAGTCCAGACACTGTGGCAGTACATCAAGTTTGTCACCTACCTTAACAAGACCGGCCAGACCACGGTCCAGACCAACGAGGTTAACCTTTCCCTTGGAAACAGCATTATAAGCATCCTGGTGTGGTTTACCTACATTACCGTGATAGTTCTCCTTCTCAAGATTCCTACGGGCTCCCTGGGGCTTGTGGCCGGAGGTCTCAGCGCCGGTATCGGTCTTGCCATGAAGGACATCCTCAACAACTTCATCTACGGCATCCAGCTCATGGGCGGCCGCCTGAGGGTAGGGGACTGGATAGAATGTGACGGCATCCGTGGCAAGGTTACGGACATCAACTACCAGACCACCCAGATAGAGACCGTAAGCGGCACTCTGGTGGCCTTCCTCAACGCAAACCTCTTCGGCAAGAGTTTCCAGAACCTCACCAGAAACAACGAATACGAGTTCACCAAGGTCACCGTGGGAGTTGCCTATGGAACGGACATAGAGAAAGTGCGCTCCATCCTTGAAGAGGCCCTGCAGCCCCTTCGCACCAAGGACAAGTACGGCAGGGATATAATAGATCCAAAGTTCGGCATAAACATCCGCTTTGGAGAGTTTGGCGACAGCGCCGTGGAGATTGCCGTGAAGCAGTTTGTGCTGGTTCCGGAGCGTGCCGGCCTCATTGACAAGGAGAAAGAAGTGATTTACAACGCCCTTAACGGCGCGGGCATTACCATCCCGTTCCCGCAATGCGACGTTCATATGATTAAAGACGAATAACCCATAAACTTACCTTATAAAATGAAAAAGATTATTGCTGCTGCTTTCATGCTCCTTGGCCTGGAGGCATTTGCCCAGAGCCCCATTGACGGCGTCCTGGACCGTTTCACAGACCCCCAGAAAGGGCGCGTGACCTTTATTGAGAAAGGTGGCCGCTCCATAGGCGTCAGCGGCAGTTACTACAACTTCAACGCCTCCGGTTACGCAGATGGAGACGGCTTCTCCATCCTTTCCCTCCTCAATATGGGAACAGGCAAGTTGCACTACTGGAATGTCGCCCCCAGATTCTCCTGGTTTGTGGCCGATGACCTGGCCCTTGGCGCCAACATCCTCTACAGCGGTTATGTGGCCGACACCAACCTCAACCTGGATTTCAGGGAGGTGGTCCCTGCACTTTACAAGGTGCTGGGAGATGCTTCAAGCATGGCAAACGTGGCAATATCTTCACGTCATATGATCCATCATAACTGGGGCCTTGCATTTTCGGCCAGAAAGTACATCTCTTTCTTCGGCTCAAGGACTTTCGGTGTATTTGGCGAGGGACGCCTGTATGCAAAGTACGGCAATACGTTCTCCTCTCCTCTGAACCCCGAGAAACTTGGTAAAACCCGCACTTCCCAGACCGGTCAGGTGGGTATAGACCTTGCCGGCGGCCTTGCCGTAAGGTTCCCCGACAACAGCGCCATCACCATCAGCGTTCCCATCATAGGCCTCTCCTGGAACGGCGCCTGGCAGGACAGCGTAAGGCAGTATGAGGCTGTGAAGAAAGACGATACAGGAGCAACGGTTCTAGATGCCGACGGCGATCCCGTTTATGAAGTGGTGTCCGTCCCCGGCGGCGGCAAGATGTCCTTCTTTAGGGTAGACCGCGCCACCAACGTCTTTGACATCCTCGGTATCCAGTTTGGCTACGTCCGCTACATTCAGCCTAAAAAGAAATAGTTTTAAGGCCGATATCCACGAAAAAAGGACTGATGAAAATCAGTCCTTTTTTCGTGGGCGGTACTGGATTCGAACCAGTGACCCCCTGCTTGTAAGGCAGGTGCTCTGAACCAGCTGAGCTAACCGCCCTCATTTTGGGATTGCAAAGATAGTGAATTTTTCTGAAAGTCCAAATTCTAAATGAGATTTCTCGCTTCGCTCGAAATGACAGGGAACACTCGATGAAAGAGATGCCCGGTCTGGGCCGGGCATGACAGGGAGGGGGCGCTAAATGTGACCGCCGCCTTCGGCGTTGAGTTCTTCGTCAACTTTATTCTTGGCGGCCATGAGAAGGTCCAGGAGCCAGTCCTTCTGTTCATCTACAAGGCCAAGGTCACGGCAGGCGCTTTCGTAGCGGGCCAGGATGGCCTCCTGGTAGCGGTGGTAGCGCATGGACTTGAGGATTTCTTCCTCAATGGTCTCGTGCTCAATCTCGTAGCTGTCTTTGTAGTACTGCTTGTACACTTTCTCCGAGCTGTAGCGCAGGCAGAAGTAAAACAGCCCCGATGCAAGGATCACAATGCCGAAGATGCCAACCACCAGCGGCACCTTCTGGATAAGGCCCAGAAGCCCCAGAGTGGCCCCTGCAAGGAACAGGACAAGGGCCGAAATCTCTGCGCGATGAAGCTTAACTATTGAGGAAATCTTCATAATCTGTGAGGATGTTTGTGGTGCGGTTTTTAAGCAGCTTGAAATTGTATTCGTTTTCGGCCTCCTTGGCGTCCATGGCCTTCTGGAAGGCGCGGCGGGCCTTGAGAGCCTCTGAGTTCTTGCGGCGCATCTCCTCAAGGTTTTCCCTCAGCTGCCACTGCTGGATAAGGATGGACGCAAAGGCAATTGCAAACATCACCAGGAATCCCAGGAGGATGGTTATCTGGTTGCGGGCCTTGAGCCTCTGGGCCTCTTCCCGGAGCTGTGCGTTGTTCATTTCGGCATCCAGAATGGCAAGGTCTTCGTTCTGCACCTTGATGTACACGGAGTCCTTCTCCTGCATCAGGGAAGATATGGCCGAATAGGCGTTGTCATATGCCCCCATGTCGGCGTAAATGCCGTGTTTATGCTCCAGACGGGCGCGGATGGTGCCAAGGGCATCGGCCTTCTCAAGAGCCTCCTGAAGGAGCCCTTTTGACCTAAGGTAGGTGATGTCCAGCGCTGTACGGGTGTCGTCGTCGGTCTGGCCAAGGTAAAGAGGGTCCCGGACAATGGACTCGTAGGTGCGCCAGAAGCTTTCTGTCTGGCCCTTTTCATTATAAATGTAGGCCTTTGTCATCTGGACCTTCAGGGTTATTCCGGGGAAGAATTCCTCGTATTCCTGGGCCCTAAGGCAGTAGTTTTCGGCCTCCGGGAAATTCCCCATCTTGAGGTTTTCCTGCGCAAGGAGGATGAAGAGGTTGGGGAGGTCTTGTTCGGCCCTTGCTTCATGGCAAAAACGCACAGCCCGCTCAAGGTTCTGGATAGCCAGGAAGTGGTTGTCGCGGTAGCTTTGTATAAGGCCGATGATACGGTAAGAATACATCCTTCCCACCGGTTTTTTCTCCAGCGAGGCCAACCTTTCCATGGCCCTTGCCTCCAGCACGGCCTCTGACATGCGGCCGCTCTGCACCAGGAATTCGCAGTATTCGTGGAGGGTGGAGAAGTAGAACTCCCTTAGGTCTTTTCTTTCGGCAAGGAGCGTCTTTATCTCTGTAGCGGTGCTGTCCATGCGGGCATATTCCCCCTGCACGAACCTCACCGGCATTTCCAGCGAAAGCCCAAGGCATTTGAGGCGGAAATTCCCCTGGGCCTCGCCCTCCCGGTAAAGGGAATCGGCCAGCACAAGATTGGCGGGATTGAACTCCTGCATCCGGCCCCAGGCATAGCGCGTAAATGTGTCTTTGTCCACCCTCAGGCGGTTCACAATCTGCCCGGGGGCGGCAAGGCACAGTGATAGTGCCAGGGCCGATATTATAAGCCTTCGCTTGAGCACTGTTACTTCCCGCCCTTAGCCTGGACTATGGCAAGCTGGTTGACTACGCAGGAAAGCAGTTTTTCCATGATGATGGGCTTCATGATGAAGTCGTTGGCTCCCACGTTGAAACCCTTGATGACATCCTCGTTGGAGTTGAGGGCGCTCAGGATCACAATCTGGATGTCCGCAGTGGCGGGGTTTTCACGGAGCCTCCTTATCACCTCAAAACCGTCAATGCCCGGCATCATGAGATCCAGCAGGATGAGGTCCGGTTTCTGGGCCGCAACGGCGTCCAGGGCCAGCTGCCCGTTGGCTGCCGTGCGCAGCTTGAAATTGAAGCGGGAGAGCATCTTCTGGACCAGCAGGAGGTTCAGGGGGATGTCGTCTACGGCAAGCACGTTGTACTTTGAGTAATCGTGCTCCTGTGCGTAAAGTGGTGTCATATCTTTGAGTTTACTTTATTCTTCAATATAAGGTGTCCGGCCTTCAGCTTATTGTAGCGCCAGAGGACAAATGTCAGGATTGTAATAAGCAGTATAATCACCAGTGTAAGCACAATGGATGTAACCACGCGCGTGCGCTTTTGCTGCCGGGCAAGCTGAGCGGAAAGTTCATAGTTTCCGTGTGCTGCCGAAACCTCCTCTATGCGCATGTCGTTCATGCGGGAAATGGCGCTGTAGAGGCTCTGGATAACCCCGTTGCCGGCCGTGGCGGCAATGTCCCAGCGCTGCTGCCTCAAGGCGAGCTCACGAAGGAAAACCAATTGCTGGACATATTGCATGTACTGCAGCTTGGAGTCGAAGGCATCCGGGGTAATGCTGCCATCCATTATGCCCTCCACGCATTCAAAGAACTCCGGAGTGGTCCTCATGGCATTCATGAAGGCCGGATCGGACACGCAAAGGTCCCGGTAGTGGGCATAAAGCTCCCTCTTTCCGTCAAGGGCCGCCAACTGGGAACTGTAGTAGAAGTAGCGGAGGCTGTCCTGGTGGATGCGGGCGCCTTCTCCGGCTTTACGGATAAAGAGCCGGGCCGAATCCGAGCCTACGGGGTAGGTCTCTGAAAGGTCGCAGCAGGCCCGCGTGATGCTCTGGCGCCTTATTGTGGGGTCGTGGGCTTCGTCGTGGATGCGGATTGCCTCCAGGAAGTATTTGCGGGCGTTTTTTGTGTCGTTCTGGTTGTGGTAGAGGGTTGCGATGAACCGTTCTCCAAGCCACAGGCCGTATTCATCCTTTCTTTCCTGCGACACCCTTAGCATCTCCTGCAGGACAGTCTGGGCATGGCCCTCCTGGCGGGTGTTTATGTAGTAGGTCTGGGTGAGCTCATAGGCGTAGAAAAAGTACTGGGGGTAGCCTGTTTCGGTGGAAACTCTCATTACCTCCTGCCTTGCGGCCTCCACCTTCTGGTTTTCTTCCAAACGGTTTGTTCCGGCACGCGCAATGCGTATTGTGCGCTTGAGATTCTCCACATAATGGATTGTGCGGGCTTTTTCATCTGAGCACTCGATGGCACGTTTCAGGAGGGCGTCGTTTGCCACCTCGAAGGCGTTGTTGGAGGTGTCACCAACCAGGCTTTCTGCCATCATGAAGTAGTCATAGCACTGGGCGTCAATGCCATAGGGGTTTTCCTGGGCAAAGCACGGAATGGCGGCGGCTATGCCAAGGATAATGGCGGCTATGAGTTTATGGTACTTCATTTTTTCTCAGGTTCTACGGGAATCTGGAAAACAAAACGGCTGCCCTTGCCGGCGTAGGAAGTGTCCAGGAAGACGTCGGCGCCCATGCGGCTGGCGATGTCGCGGCAAATGGAAAGCCCCAGGCCTGTTCCTTGAACAAATTCGTTGAGCTTGGTGAAGCGCTCGAATATTCTTTCGGCCTCCTCCGGGGGAATGCCGGGGCCGGTATCCGTAACGGCGTAAGTGACGTAACCGGGGCGCTCCGTGAGGGAACTTGAGAGCACTATGGAGCCTTCCGAGGTGTGCTTGCAGGCGTTTGTGAGAAGGTTAATGAGGATCTGCTGCACGCGGCGGGGGTCCGTGGTGAAGGTGAAGGGCTCGGGGTCCTTGGGCTCATAGGTCATGGTAACGCCGGGCTGCAGACGGTGCTCTGCGCTTGAAATTGCGGCCTGTGCCATGAAGTCCTTCTCTCCGGACTCATAGGATATGCGGTAGTTGCCGCTGTCCATTGCGCTGGCGTTGAGAATGTCGTCCAGAAGCATGGTGAGCATCTGGGTGTTGTTGATGATATGCTTGGAGAACTCGTCCTTTTCTGAAGGGTCCAGGGTACCGTCAGGGAGCGCCAGAAGCTGGGAAAAGCCCACGATGGCGTTCAGGGGAGTGCGGACCTCGTGGCTCATGTTCTGGACAAAGCGGGTTTTGGCGGCATCGGCCAGCCTCACTTTCTCGTTGGCCTTACGGAGTTCCCGTACGTGGCGCCATGCAAATATTCCGAATGCGGCAAGAGCCAGGATGATGGCGACGAGAATGATGTTGGTGGTGCGGTTTATCAGCTCCTGCTTGCTCTGGAGGTCTGCGCTGAGGGCGGCCTTTCCCATGGTTACGTCAAGTTCTGAGAGATGGCTCTGGTTGTTGGTGGAGATGGCGTTTTCAAGGCGCACCACAAGGGATTTTTCCAGACCGAAGGCGAAATCTTTGTAGCCCTGGTTCTCGCAGAGGTTGGCGATGACCTTCATCTCGCGGATGGAGCGCAGATTCACTATCTCTTCCTGCCTTTGAAGGATGCTTCCGTCAAACACGGCGTCGATGAGGGAGAAATACAGCGGGGCATTACGCCTCATCTGGAGAATCTGGGGGTCTTCAAGGCAGATGTCCCTAAGGCGCCGGTATTCTTTCTTGTCTCCGTCAAGTGCCGCCAGGCGAGCCTGGTAATAACGGCAGCGGAGGGTGTCAAGGTGCTCCCGTGCATGGGTTACGGCCTTGGCAACGTTAAGGCGCACGGAGTCTGTGCCGATAGGATATGTATCCGCGAGGTCGCAATACAGCCTGGTGGGGGACTGAGCCTTCACGGTAGGGTCCGTGGTGCTGTGGTAAAGCCCTATGGCCTGCTGGAGGTGGGGCTTTGCGCTCACGTAGTCGTTCTGGTCTATGTACATGGACGCAAGATAGCGGTCTGCTATCCACATGCCGTAGGCGTTGCCTTCCTGAAGAGCGGTCTGCTGCATCTCCTCCATGAGGTCACGGGTGCGGTATTCCTGGCCGTTTGCAAGGTAGTAGCTCTGGACTATCTGGAAGGAGTAGTAGAAATACTGGGTGTAACCGTATTTGCGTGCTATCTCCTTGAGTTTCTGCTGCGCTTCCTCTACAAGGCGGTCGTTCTCCGGGGTGCTGGTGCGGATGGAGAGGTTCTTGAGTGCCTCCACGTAATGAAGGGTTTCGGCCTTGCGGTCTCCGGTTTTGACGGCGGCGTCCAGCAGGAGTTTGTTGGCCGACTCAAAGCCATCCTTGCCCACAAGGTCCTCTACGCGTGTGTAGAAGGCATAGCAAGTGGGGTCTATGTTAAGCGGATTCTTCTGTGCCGATGCGGTAAGCGTGGCGGCAAGAAGCAGCGAGATTATGCAAAAAAATGTTCTTTTCATGTGGCGAATCCCTTTGCGAGATTCTACAAAGATATGAAAAACCCCCATAAAATGCAAGAGTTGCCGTTCTGGTGTAATGTGGTGTGGTGTTTTTGTCCCGTTCCGGGCATCGTTTTGGCGTTTTGGTGCCCGGGGCGAATAACTGTGGGTGGTTATTGCGGACGCGCCATGTCATTTCGAGCGGAGCCCGAAGGGCGGAGCCGAGAAACCTCCCTGCCGCCAGCGTGGAGGTAACCATCTCGTTATCAACGTATTACATAAAATAGGGTGCTCAAAACCGAGCGCCCTATTTTGTGTAATTGCCTGATACTATGTCAATTGTCTCCACGCGCCGCATAAAAAAATTGTTGTTTCACAGGAATCCTTAAAAACATTTTAGAAAAAATATACGTTTCCATTGATCGATTCAGGATTATTTGCATATTATTGCAGCCCGGCATGTTAAGTGTTGCCGGGCATTCTTCACAGTGAAGGGTGCAGTATGTTTAACAAACTATTGTGCTTTTTATGTTTTCATCAGATTTATGTTGCTTTTCAGAAGTTTGGTTAGCAGGAACAGAAACTGATATTTTTCGCAAATTTGCGAATAATTCGCTAAATCTTGTTACCTTTGCAAAGTCTTCAAACATGGAGTTATGAATATAGAGTTTGAAGACAAGGCCCTGGAAGAGTTGTTCCTTAAAGGCCAGACAAACGACAGTCGGTATAAACGCTTGCCGAAAGATGTGGTAAAGCGTTATGTCAAGGTGGTAAACTATTTGAGAGCTGCCTCCCGGGTAGAGACCTTGTTTCAGATCAACTCCCTGCACTATGAAAAAAAGAAGGGAGATCTGGAAGGTGTAGATGTAGTATGGATTACATTACAGTATCGCCTTTTATTTAAGACATCACCTGATGCCGAAGGAATAATTGTGAATGCATTGATAACAGAAATATCCAAACATTATGAGTAACAACGCAATGACTCCTATCATACCAACTCACCCTGGAGAACTTATCAAGGATGAGTTGAAGGCAAGAGGCCTAACTCAGAAACAGCTTTCAGAGATGACAGGCGTCAAGGCTTCGGTCATAAGTGAAACCATCACAGGGAAGCGTTCCGTCTCTTTGAACATGGCGCTTTCCCTGGAAAAAGCTTTGGGTATTCCTGCCGATATGTGGATGAATCTCCAGTCGCAGTATAATCTGGATACAGCAGCTCTTGCAGAACGACGAAACCAACGTGAAACCATTGCCGTAACTATCCCGGTTAAGGACCGTAACCTTCTGAAAGAAGTTGCCCGCAAATTTGGTTGGGCCTGCATGCTGTAGTGGTAATCCTGTCCAGACCCTGTCATTCTGGGTGCGCTTTCTCTGTCATTTCGAGCGCCGTCTCCCTGTCAGGGCGTTTCCCTGTCATTTCGAACGACGTTCCCCTGTCATTTCGAGCGAAGCCCGAAGGGCGGAGCCGAGAAATCTCATGTTGCTGCGTGGGGGGGGGGTAACCGTCTCGTTATCAACGTATTACACAAAATAGGGTGCTCAAAACCGAGCACCCTATTTTGCATAATTGCCTGATACTGTGTCAATTGTCTCCACGCTCCGCATATTCATATTAGGCTCCATAGATATCAGATGTGTTCAACTTTAAAATGTGAATATCGTATGTTCATTCACTTTAAGCATTGCTTTTCATTAATTAATCGTTATCTTTGCAAAAAAATGGGATGGAAAAGAGTGAAGCAGATGTCAGACAGTTTTTGGCAAGATTTCTGCCAAAACTGAAAACGTGGGGAATAATCTATCTCAACAGGGACAAGAATATCGCGGCACTTACTCAATTGGCTATTACTGCATCGCAGAGGGATTCTATAATCCAGAGCCTTTGTGCTCATGACTATGTGGAGACATTAGAGTCGTTGATGATGGGAAGTTCAAATTACCTTTGGGTATTTGGCAAAGAGATTGACGGTAAGGAGGTCTATATTAAGGTTGCTATTGGAGAACCTTCCTCCAAGACTATATGTATATCGTTTCACCTTGCGGAGTATCCGCTTAAATATGCATTTAAATGAGTGAGATCATGACAAAGAGTCCTTTTACCGGCGGTCCGGTGGAAGAAGTATTTGACACGGAAAAGATGACTTTCCGCGGAGAGGATTATATTGTTCATTCAAGATACTATAAATGCCTGGATACTGGAGAAATATTTACGGTATCAGAGCAAGATGATGCAACTCTCAACGACCTCTATTCTCAGTATAGAATCAAACACGGAATTCCTTTCCCCGACGAAATTAAAGCTATCAGGACCAGATATGGCCTTAATTATGCGCAGATAGGCAAATTACTTGGTTTTGGCGTAAACCAGTGGGCAAAATATGAGTCTGGTCAGGTTCCCTCAGACTCCAACGGCAGGCTCATTGCCGCCCTTAGGAGCAAAGAAGTGACATTAAAGCTTCTAAATGAGATCCGGGACCTATATGAACAATCAGAATTCCAAAAAGTCTATACCTTGATTGTTTCCAGTAGAGATGAAGATCCTCTTGCTTCCCAGGATTCCATTTTTTATCTTGGAACAGAGCGCTCCATCAACAATGGTTTCGGGGAATTCAATCACAGGAAAGTGGAGGAAATGGTGAAGTTTCTTGTTTCTGAGAAGACTTTCCCCACAAAACTGAACAAGAAAATGTTCTATGCCGATTTCCTGCACTTCAAGCGTCACGGGAAATCCATCAGCGGGTTAAGGTACCAGGCAATTCATTATGGTCCGGTCCCGGTTCATTTCAGCACCATCTATGATCATGTTCCGGGCTTGATTTGCCAGTCCTTTTTTGTGGGTGGTCATGAAGCATCACTGTTAAGCACCACTGAAAAGGCGGATGCATCCGTTTTTTCTGAAGCGGAACTTGAAACGCTCAAGGAGATTAACGCCAAGCTGGATTCTTTTTCTACCCAGGAGGTCATAGACCTGAGTCACTCAGAAGACGCGTGGCTTAACAACTACCCCAATATGGGAATCATCCCCTTCACCGAGGCATATAAAATCTCTTTATAGCGGGCCGAAACTTCTTTCATTCCGGGCCGAAGCGTAGTCATTTCGAGCGACGTTTCTCTGTCATTTCAAGCGAAGCCTGCGGACATAGAGTGTTCTGAATGGTAATTCTATCTATAAACCGTATCAGGTTATCATACTTCACCTTCGGTATATACCTGAACTTCGCCACCAAATCCATAGAACTTGTAGCCTAGAGTCTTGTAATAATCATGGGGATTATCGTGCCAATACCCATTTGTCCGAGCCCAGTTTTCCAGGCAGGATTCTTGGTCTATAGCAGTTTCTATCTCTGATTCGGAGTCGTATGGAGCCGTTGATACTGTGCAACCATATCTTCCCAGGACCAGGGATCCTTGGCCCAGGATTCGACCTCCTTTCTCAAATCCTCGCTGAAACGCTGGATCATTTCGAAATCTATTGAATGCAATTCCGGCATTGTCCACAACTCAAGTAATTATGTGCAATTATAATGCGTTAAGTCCAAACATCCAAATATTTTTCTCACATTTAGCATTGTCACTTTGAGCGAAGCCCGAAGGGCGAAGTCGAGAAATCTCACTTCACGGACACGGATTTGGAGTTTTGGTGTCCGTGCTGGGGCAAGGCCGAAAAAATTCTCCCGGGCCGTAAGGTCCGGGAGAGGTTTTGTGACTAATACTCGGTATACGTGTATGTGACTACGATGCTCCTTAGTCGGTTCCAGTACCTGGTGTTACTTTGTGTTCTCGACTGCATGGTAAATGTCAGTGTAGATGTGGCATTACCAGACCAGGATGCGGTTGTTGCGTTGTTTGCCGGTCCAGTATAGGTTCCGGTAGAAGGAGTAACTGCTCCTTGAGCATAGTTGTATTCGGTATAGGTGAAATTAACACCCGTGATAGAGAAATCATCTAATGTCTCAGAAGAAGATATGCTCAAGGTTCCATTATAATTATTGCGGTTATAACGGAGTCCCATTTCAAGGTAGTTAGCCGTTGAGTTGTATGCATTTCCCACATCAATTTTCAACCCCTGAGCAGTTAATGAACCTTCACCATAATAATTGATATTGAAGGTTCCTGAATTCGTGTTTATTGCTGAGGTTGTAACAGTTTTCCTTACACCAACCCTCACCGTACAACTTGCCGTATAGCCGCCATCAACGGTGGTTACCGTGATGGTTGCGGTACCCTTGGCCACTGCGGTGACAAGACCGTTGTCGGAAACGGTGGCAACGGCAGGGTTGGAACTGGTCCAGGTGACGTTCTTGTTCACTGCATCGGCAGGGGTGATGGTTGCTATGAGCTGTTCTGTACCATAAGTACTACCGTTGATGATGAGCGTAGTTGAGGTCTTGTTCAGAGACACTCCTTCCACCGGAGTGGGAACCACGTGCACCGTACAAGTGGCGGTGAGGCCGTTGCTGGAGGTGGCAGTGATGGTGGCTGTGCCGTATGCAATGCCGCGGACTAAGCCGTTGGTTGAAACCGTAGCGACAGACGCGTCGGATGTTGACCACGTAACGGTCTTGTCCGTTGCGTTGGTAGGCATTATGGTGGCCACAAGAGTCCTGGTCTTGTTTAATCCAAGATTCAGGGTGTTCCTGTCAAGAGTAATGTGCCTTACCTCAATAGGAGCGACGGTGATGACACAGGTGGCACTCTGGCCGCTGTGGGCGGCGGTAATGCGTGCTGTGCCCACTGATACGGCCGTAACCTTGCCGTTGCCGTCTACGGTGGCGACGGAAGTATTGTCAGAATTCCATGTAATCGTGCCGGTACCGGCTTCTGCAGGCCAGATTGTGGCTTTTATGGTCTTGGTCTCGCCTGCGTGCATGGTATGGCTTGTGGGATCCACGGTGATTCGCTGAGCCTTGTTGCCGCGGGATGCCTCGTGATAGATGGCTTTTCCGCCGTCAAAAGCATTCAGCGTTACTGCGTAAGAGCCGTCAAAACCGTTAGCATTGGTGATTGTCTTAAGAGCCAGAGTGGCAGTATTGCCGCTTGTAATTGTATATGTGTACAGGCCATCGTAAACATCCTCTACAGTCCAGTCCCCGGCTGTGCTTTGAGGGATGAGGCCGTCAAGTTTCACCTGAACCGTACGTGGTCTGCCAGAATCTTTGCTGTCCAGATAGAAGGTGAAGTTGACATTGGTGTTGGCCGCGGCGCTATTGTTGCCGAAACTCATATTTCGGAAACTGAACATGGAGTAGTTGTAGAAACTGTCATTTCCCTTGTTGAAATACTGGTTGTCTACATAAATCTTTCCGGCGCTGGCGGCTTTGTTTGTCTTGAAGTGGCAGGTAAACTGCATACCGTCCATGGTCTCTGTCAAATCCTGATACTCCGTATAGCTGAGCGTACGGACATAATGGAAGGTCTTGCTTGAAGACTTTCCTTCACATATGCTATATCCGTTTTCTACAGGAAGGTTATCCTCAGGATACTTTGCCGTATTGGGCGTTATGGAAAGTTGGTCCGACTCCAGTTGGAAAACAAGCGGGAACATGCTTTCCGGAAGCATCTTGGGGATTGTGACATTGACGTTGATGCCTTCTCCGGCAATTGCTTCAACATAATCTTCACCGTAGTCGGGGTTCTTGACATCGGCCACGCACTCAACTATCATGTTCTGGCGCGGCATGAGATAATATATCACGTCACGAGAGATGGTGTGGGTTTCATCAATCTTACCAACAATGTGAATGGTCTGGGTTGTCTGGGTAGAGATGTCGGGGGTGTTAATGGTGAACTTCAGGGTGCGGAAACCCTCGGCATCCTTGGCGGTTGGGGCGCCCATGGCTTTCATCTTGCCATTTGCTCCGCCATCCACAACAGTGCCTTCCAAGGCTGTGATTTTTGCGTCAAGCTCAGTGGCCAGGACATTTCTAGGACCTGTTTTTTCGCCGATTGTGATGGTTACCGGGCCGTCTTCAGAGACAAGGGCGTTGTTCGCGCTGGAATCACCTTGGGAGGCATCCTCGATGAATTTGTATTTGAGTTCGAATTCCGCACGGCCTTCAACGAAGGTCCAGCCGGTGTGAGAAACGGCAATACGGCCGTAACCGTCGGAAATGTCGGTAAGGCTGGCGATGTCGGCGTTTTGGGTGATGTCTCCGGTACCGCCAGTGGAACCTGCGGCGCCAGCGGTTTCGGCACCGGCCTTGGCAACGTTGGTGATACGGATGTGGTAACGGAAGTTACGGAAGATGGCATAAGGGCCTTCGTCGTCACTGAAGTCAACTTTGTAGTAGCAGGGGACGCCGTGCGCAAGGTCAAGGTATTTTCCCGGAGTATTGCGCTCTTTATCTTTCCAGTCTTTGGGCTGATTGTCTGTAAAATATTGCTCGTTGAACGGATAGAAAGTACCGTGAACAATCATGTACGACGCCGGCATTTCGGCCGAAGCCTTCGGCCTTTCGTACATGTAGACGCTGCTCACTATTTCTTCTCCGTTTCCGGTACCTGAGCCCCAGATTACGGAAGCTCCGTCGGGGTCGGTGTCCACAAGCTGTGTTCCGCTGGGGGAGAAGCCTGGATAAGAATATTTGAGGCCCCAACCGGGTTTGGATGTCTCTACATAGAGAGAGTCCTTGTAGCCGTATAGGAAGCTGCCGTTGTCGGGGTTATACGGCACAATGCTGCCGCGGTCCGGTTTGTTTATGACGGCAAGGGTCTTATCCTTGTCAAGTACGAACTGCGGAGTCACCGACTGAATGCTGATTTTTGCGAAATTGCGGACAAGTGGAAGTCCAGGATGTGGCTCTGCCTCAGACGGCTTCGGGCCACCGCAGAAAGCATCGGTGACGTCGTCGGTTACCTGATAGTATCCGTCTCCATCTTGGACATATACCATTTCGTTCTTTTCGTTATCCCATTTCTTCTTTAGGGTTATGCCGTTGGGGAGGATGAAACCGGCCCAGTATGCATCCTGGTTGTTTGTGGAATAGACGTATTTTGTAAGGACCTCGGAGTCGTATTTCCAGGGGAGTTTTACGTCTCCAATATTGGCTATGATATGGACGCGGAGCTTCTTGGAGTCTGTTACGGAAAGCTTGGCTTTGAAGGTGTAGAGGGTGGCGTCTCCGTTGGTGGTTGCAGGCTCAAAAGTGTCTATGGCAACGCTTTCCTTGAGGAAGCCGGAAGAGCCGAAGACCGCAATGCGCATGTTCTCGATTGTGGGTTTGTCGGCCATGGTAGCCTTTGTTCCGGTAAAGGCGTTGCCTGGAAGAGCTACGGTGAATTGAACGGTAGCTTTTCCTTCAGTGGGATAGGGAATATCCTCCGTATCCTTCCTGTTCTCTATTTCAAATTCCTCCTTAACGCAGCCAGTAAAACCTACAAGCAACGCAGTCAAAAGGAATATGTATTTAAAAGTCTTTTTCATACGCGCTTAAGTTTAACGGGGTATATCACCCCAGGTGAAGGTGGAAATATCTACTCTTTCAGCGTCTTGGTTGTTATATGTCATACCGCTCCAATACCATTCATCATATACGCATCTTACCCAGCGGTTATCATCTGTGGTGCCGGAAAAGTACGTTGGAACGCCATATACGCCATCTATCTTTCCACTTGCACACCAGTATGACTTATCAAGAGCAGCGCTTCTGTCAAACGTAAAAAGCTCAGGAATCATACTTTTTTGAGAAAGAGTTGTGATGTAAAGAACCTCTGCCATCGTAGGGAGTCTCCATCTTCCTGCCGGATAACCATCTTCCTGATAACTGGCGCACCTTCTTCTTGCATCGTCAAAAGACATGCTTGTGCTTTTCCCATAGGAAGAGGCAACTCTGAATACTGGAGCGATAACATCTTTGAATGCTTCATCACTTTCGGCAGGGTAGTAATTTGTTAGCCTATGGCCAGTTGTCCCGTCAATGAATCTTGTTGAGGCGCTGCTCCAGCCGGAAACCAAATCTGTATCCCTATAAGGCGTAGTCGTCCTCGGATCACCAATAAGCATATCAGAATCTGAAAGAACGCTGGTTGAAATCAGATACATATTCGGATTCGAATTTTGTCCGCTCAATGTTGAGTTGCGGCACCAAGCCTCCGTATAATTAGAAGTACTACTTACATTATTAATGTATACGTATCCTCTATGGTTGTCATCTGTGCCATCGCTATTCAGCTGAGAATCAATGACAATTGCCGGCCTTTGCTCAATAGTCACAGTCTTCGCGTACGAATGGTCGTCCTTATGCCTGAGCGTGAAAGTGATGATGTACGGGGAAACGTCATAGTCGTCCGTGGAGGTGTCGTTGTTCAGCGGATGGTTGAAGCTGATATGGGCACCAGTTGTGGTGGTAACAAGGCTTACGTCCATGTTCCAGTCTGCCATGTTGGTGGAAGTACGCGTTTGCTTGGTGCTGCCGGAGAAGTCGTACTTGATGGCCTGGAAGTCCACAATCTCGCAGGGGTCTGACGTCACGTAAGGGATCATCAGGTTTTCAATGTTGTACATGGTGAACTCATCCTCATTGATGAAGAGGTAGCGGGCACCCTTGATTTCAGCCTCTTTGTCGGAGTCGTTGACGCCTGTGCCTTCCCCGCCGCCACCGGTTTCACGCTCCTGCCAGTCTACAACGTAGTACTGGCCGTTGATTATCATTTCGCCGCCGTCCATTTCACTGCCAAGGATGCCCACGTTAAGGACAACCTTATACCAGTTGTTGCGGAGGAACTCTGCGTTGGAAATGTCTATGGCCGTTGCGGGGCAGTATACACGGTAATAGTAAATCTTTGACGTTGTGCCGAAAGGAGTATTGCCGTCACTTACGCCCGGTTCACGGTCCCAGGGAATGGCAAGTTTGAGGTATGGCTCTTCTTCGGTGCCGTACTTCCAGGTCTCCGGATATGTATAGAATGGAACTTTGGCGGGGTAAAAGATGCCTGTCTTGGTTTCTTCTGTGTACTGTACAAGGCCGTTGGCATCAAGGATTTCATTGCCGTCCTCGTCCACCTTTTTTGTGTAGGTTTTGTAACTGTAGTTTTCACCGGAATTGAGGTCAAAATTGGCTTGAGCGTAAGAAGAAGGCTCAGAACCTTCCACGGGCTCTCCGCTTACCTGGCCGGTTTTTGCACCGTTTACAAGGTATACATACGCTTCGTTCAGACGGGGCTTCCAGATTTCCGTACGGGTATCGCTGACGCCGCTAACAGTAACGGTGTTCCTGATTTCTACCTGCGGGACCACCCTTACGGAAACGGTAATCTTTGCTGCAACCCTCTTGAGGCCTACGTTTGCAGACGCAACAATTGTGTTCCTGCGCCTGACGGGAGTTACTTCAAAAATACCGTCGGTGGCCATGAGAAAGCTGGATTGCGGAGTCTTTACATTCTCTCCGTCAAGCTCCAGATCCCTTGTCTTGGCCGAAAGAGTGGCGACATCGGTGCCGGAAAGGTTCTCAGGGTCTCCTGCAGCCACAATTCTGTCGTGATTGGCAATGGCATATACCCAGAAGTTGGTGGCATTGTTGGGACAAAGTGTATAGTTCACAAGGTCACTTGTCATGGGGACGCTGATAGGCGCATTTTGCCTTACGTTCTCCAGGTAACCATGAATTACGGCGTCGCCGTTTTTGTTTGCGTTGGAATACAGGAAATATTCTACAGAGGCAAGGACGTTTTCGTTAAGGGCGTCCACGCCATCTTTCTGGGTTTTAGACTTGGTTACAACAAGGCTTTCGTCGCTGAAAAAGCGAAGGACAATGCCCTCTCCTTCTTCTTCGGCATAGATGTCTTCCTTAACAGAACAGGCGGGGACAGTGGCAAGAATCATTGCCGCTGCCATGGAAAAAATGCTGAACGATAACTTTTTCATACTATTCCTCCTGTATTAAGGTATTGTGATGACATAGTTGTCACGGTTGATTTCAGAGTCGGCATCTGTGTCGCGGTTGTGGTTTGTCACAGCAAAGTGAAGGAACAGTTTCTTTCCGCTTGCAGGGACGCCTTTTGGCTTGACACCCAGCGTGATTTCACCTCCGTCACGGGTGGGGTCAATGAGTATGTAGTCATGACCTGTGCCGGTGTAGGTGTTGCCGCTTTCGAGCGTGACGATAAATGAATCCGTGTCTCCGGAAAGGCCGATTGAAAGCCTGCCGTTGACTGGCGTATAGACGGAGAACTTGCCACGGGCTACCCATGCAGGGGTGGAACTTGCGGTGAGCTGGATGACGTCGTGTTTGCCGTTGGCGTCTGTAAGCTTGCCGCCAGAAGTATAAGAGCCTTCTATGAACTTGAGCTGGGTTGCCGAAACGGCGTCTTCTTCAAATGCCATGGGGAACTCTTCGTAATCCCAGGGAAGGGTTTTGAAGGATAGCTGCACCTGTTTGTCGGCGAAGGAGACATTGAGCTGGGTCTTCTTTCCTGCGACAATGGCCTCTTTGGCGTCTTCTGCGTTAGGGAAGCGCATCAAGAGAGTGGTCGTTGATCCTATACCCACCTTGCATTTGACTTCCACGAGCGGGGAATCGGTGCTGTACTGCGGATTACCCTCACCGTCCGTGCCTGTAACAGTTGGCTTTAGCGCACCCTGCGTCATAGGCCAGCACATGCGGTAGCTCAGGTGTTCTCCCATCTCTGCGCCGGTGTAGGCATCGTAGGTCTTGCCGCCATTGGGACTCTCAATGCTATAGAGAGTGGTTCCGGTGGTATTAGAGTTTGGGAACTTGTTGGGCCAGAACACGGAAGATCCCGCTGCGCCGGAAGCTGTGGGATTCCCGCCAGCCATTGAAACACCAGAATCCATATTCCAGGTGAGAGTCTCGCTGTGACTGTTGGGGAAGTTAAGCAGTCTTACAGAATATACAATGACATCTGTCTTGGAAGTGTTCTGGACGGTTATACCAAGTGCTCCAAAAAGGTGCTTCATGGGAACATCCACATGACTGGGAATACCATCGGCAATGACGTCTACAGGAACAACGTCGGAGTAAAGGAAGTCGTACTGAGGGCCTGCAGCGGTGAAATCCTTGGCAACGGTAAGTGTCTTGGTGCCAGGGGTATATGTGCTGAAGAAAGTGCTTGATTTGAGGCTTCCTGCATCGGGATCTGTACTGGTCTTGTCTTCCAGCATCCATCCGTAGAAATGGTGGACACCGGTGCGGGTCCAGCGGTATGACGTTGGATTGGCAACGTCTCCAAACAGCCACTGCCAATTGGTTGCGTCCTGCTTGAAGGTGAGAGTATTCTCAAAGTATTTGAATTCCTCTCCGGAGGAGTGCATGGTGCCGTTTCCGTCTGTGAGCGTTCCGTTATATCCGGAAAGGTAGTCGAACATCTTGAACTGTGTTCCGGTTACCTTAAGCCCGTCTGTTGAAAGGAATCCCTTAGTGGCGTCAGGAGCGGCGTCAAGAACTATCTCCTCATTGGAGTACACGGGATCCTCCACCTGATTTTTATTGCAGGAGAGTACCAGCGCAGCGAGGAGAAGTGCCGATGCCGGAATTATGTATTTGTTGCCCATTGTGCTCATGTTTTTCTGTCTTGGAGACCCGGAAGGGTATCACCCCCGCCGGGCCTTATGATATTAAAGGTTGATGCTTGCAACAATGCCCACATTCTCCCAGCCGTCAACGGCAGGGTCGAAGGTGATGATGGCATCAGAAAGGTTGGGATTGTTGGGATCAACTCCACCGGGATAGTTGGGATCTGAAGGATCGGTGGGAGGGTCGATAGGGTTGCCACCGTTACCGTTGGAAGCGGTAGGAGCAAACCTGAGGATGTAGGTGTAGACGTGGTTCATCTCCCATGCGGGGATGGCTGCCAGTTTAATGTTTGCCGAAACATCGAAGGTCTCGTTAAGGAAAGCGGCACCGTTGCGGGTGGTCTCTACAGTAACGTTCAGGGTTACCTTCTGCTGGTTGTCGGCAAGTGCCTGAGGAAGGACATAGACGGTGTCCACAGCCTGATATAACTTGCCGGCCTCGATGTTGCCGGTAAGGGTACCGTTAATATCGCTGGCAGCTCCTTCGGGAGTCCATACATTGCCGGCGGGCTTGTCCCAGCCGATAACGCCTACAGTGGGGGCCGATGCAAGCTTGAGCTCGCAACCGCCTTTGGTGTAAACGCCGCTGAGTTTGGCGCTGTTCACGGTAACTTTCCAGTCGGTGACAGTACCGTCGGCCTCTTCCTTGTGCTTATAGGTAAGTGCTACTTTGAAGTTTACCTTTGCAAGGGCGTGGCGGAAGATGGTGGGAACGCCGGTGAAACCGCTCACGCTATCGTCAACAAGGTCTTTGTTGTCGGAGAAACCTGCGGCTTTGTCGGCGTACATGATATCCTGCTGGAGGGTGTTCACGTCAATGCCGGAGTAGGTGATTTTGTCCTTGGCCACGGTGATGCCGGCAAGGCCGGTGGGGTAGTAAGAAATGAAGTCCACCGTGGAGTTCTTGGGCCAGTAGTAAGTTCCGCTCTGAGCTTTCCAGAGGTTCTCGGAGGTCTTGTATTCAATGGTTACATTTTCCATGAAGTATTCACCTACGGTACCTTCGGCCCATGCGTATGTGGAGAAGGTCTCGGTCTGGGGGAATACGGTGCCATTGATGCCAGGAGCCTTGGTGTTAAGGCCGGCTACGGTCTGGAAGGAAACCACGCGGGCGTTCTCTACAGGGTTTGAAGCCACTTTGCTGCAGGCCGAAGCCATTACGGCAGCAATTGAGATGAAGATGAGAATCTTTTTCATTGTATATATCACTACTAACTATTCTTAGATGTTGATACCGGCGCTTACGGTGATGTTCTGCCACTCGTCAACAGCGGGGTCGAAGTAAACGATGGTAGGAACTACGTCGGGAATTCCGTCGCCGTCCAGGTCATCGGGAACGCCGTCACCGTCGGTGTCGGTGGTGCTGCCAAGGCTGGGTGCGAAGTTGAAGGAGTAGGTGACGTTCTGGTTCATCTCCCAGGCGTCCATGCTGCCTGCGGAAAGGTTGCCCTGAATCTCTACGCCGTTCTCCTGAAGAACCTGCACATAGCCGTTGCCGTCGTTGATGTCGCGGTAGGTGGTGATGGTAACCTTGAGCACAACTTCCTGGTTGCCGCCTGCAAGTGCCTGAGGCATGACGAATACGTCGGAATCCAGGTCGTAGACAGCTCCGTCAGCAAGCGGATTGGGCACTCCGGTGAGGTCCAGGTCAATGTCCGTGGTGGTACCGTCGGGGGTCCAGACGTTGTCGGCGGGCTTGTCCCAGCCGCCGCTGCCGTTGAGGTTAAGGGTGAAGGAACCTGAAGAGAGGATGTTGTTTACCTTGATGCTCTCTACTTCTATCTCCCACTTGGTTTTGGTGCCGGTAACGGGGTCGGTCACTTCCGTGTAGGCGGCCTTGATCTGGAAGTTTATCTTTGCAAGGGCGTGGCGGAAGAGGGTGGGAACACCGTCATAGTAATAGGTGTTGACGTTGTTGGTAAGGCCGGTCACTTTGTCGGCATACATTATGTCTACGTCCGGATTGGCCGCAACGTCCCAGGCAGGATATGCCATGCTGTCTTCCGTGATGACAGGGAGGGGTGCGTTGGTGCCGTCTGCGGTGTAAGGGGAGTAGCAGATGAAGTCAATGCTACCGGACTTGGGCCAGTAGTATGTGGTGCCCTCGGGCCTCCAGACGGGGTCCGTGAAGGAAATCTTCTGGTTGGTCATGAAATCTGCGTTGTCGGAGGCCGATACGCCCTTGTACCATGCGTATGCGCCGAAGGGCACGGCCTTGTAGTCGGTCTTGTAGTCATCGGCCTTGGTAACACCCTTGTGGCGAGCCACCTGGAATACTACCTCTGACTGGATTCCGCTCTCAACGCTCTTTGAGCAGGATGCGAGGGCTGCAATTGCGAGCACTGCGATAAATGCTGTCTTCTTCATTTCTTATATAATTTTTTTGTTTTTGGCACCCGGGGGCAGGGTCAGCCGCCCACCGGGTAAGAAAAAGCTTTTTATATATTAAAACAACTAACTTTTTTCTTGTGATTTTTAGAGCTGGATGGTAGCTGCTGCGTCTACGTTTGTCCAGTCTGCTACTGCAGGGTCAAAGGTGATAATGACATCGTTGGGATTGTCATTGTTGTTAGGATCTGCTATTGCGGTAGGCTTAATATTTATTGTATAAACAATGTTCTGGTTCATCTTCCATGCGGAAAGTGAGGAGATGTCCTTAATGTCGATAGTGGGGGTGAAATCCTCCTCTATGACAAGACCGTTGGAAAGGTGGGTAGTGATATGGACATCGAGTTTAATCTTCTGGGTAGAAGCTTCGAGGTTCTGGGGGATCACAAATGTTGACGCAGTTGCCATAAGGTCGGTTGCATCGGTAGTGAGGAGAATGCCGGAAGAATAGGTTGTAGCGTCTACGAGCTCCTGCTCAGGTGTAGCACCGGAGAGGTTGGTCCAAACTTCGCCTGCGGGCTTTTTCCAGGGCATGGTTACGCCTTCTGCGTCCGTGTCAAGGTTAAGGGTGCAGTCGCCTTTTGTATAGAAACCGGAGATTTTTGCACTCTTTACGGTTACGTCCCACTTTGTGACGGCATGGGTAGTGGGATCTTCGTACTCCACGAAGTTTGCCTTGATCTTGAAGCTGAGCTTTGCCAGGGCGTGACGGAAGATGGTAGGAACTCCGCTGTAACCGGAATCTACACCGTCATTAACAATGTTCACGTTCTTTGAGGCAGTGGCTTTGTCGGCGTACATATAGTCTACGTCACCTGCGGTGATGCCGGTGTAGGTGATGGTGTTCTGAGTGATGGCCGGATTGCTGTCGGCAGTACCGTTTGTGCCGCTCACAGGTGAGTAGGAAATGAATTCCACGGAACCGGTCTTGGGCCAGTAGAAGGTGTTGACGGAGGTTTTCCATACACCGCCTACTTTATCTACGGTTTCATTTACCATAAAGGGAGCGTGGTCGGAACCTGCACCGGGATTTGCGGTGAACCAGGCATAAGTGCCGAATGCGCCGTTATTGTATAGAGAACCGGTTGCCTTTGTCTGCAGGGCGTTAGCAACCTCGAAGTTGATTTCTTTCTGGACTTCGGGTGTTTCAACTTTGGAGCAAGCCACGCTTGCTGCAAGTGCTGCGAATGCGATGATGATATATTTTTTCATTGCTGTATATTGTTTTCTAATTAGATAATCTTGTCAGTTGCGGTTTCGGTTTCCCAGTCAACAACGGCGGGATCGAAGCGGACGGGCTCGCCGGGCTTGATGATGATGTTGTAGACGTATTTGTAGTTCATCTTCCAACCGGTGATGGAAGGAACATATGTGAGGATGTTTGTCAGAGGGATAGTAACGGTTTCCTCAATGGTGCTGTTAGTAGGAACGTAAGTGCTCTTGATGGTATAAGTAAGAGAGAACTGAGCCCATGCGTTTGCAGCTGAAAGGTTCTGGGGAAGTACGGAAATTTCGTCGAAGAGAGTCTTTACCTCAGATACCTTCTGGGCATTGGTGGCGGTCATCTTGTTGGAGCTGCCGATAACGGTGCTTGCAAGTTCACTGTCCTTGTTGTTGGCAACGATGGTCCAGGCATAATCCTTGGCTTCGGCCCAGGTCCGGACGTTTGCAACGGGAGCGGCTACGTTTGCGCTCTCACCGTCGGTAAATGTGAATGCTGCAGTACCCTTGTTTACATATCCGAACTTGGATTCGTCAACCACTACTTCCCATTTATAGTCGTCACTTGTGATGGCATCGGTGGCATCAAGCTTTACATTGAAGGTGACTTTGGAAAGCATGTGGTGGAAAAGGGTGGGAACACCGGTTACACCAGCATCGTCAAGGTGATAGGCGGAAACGTTTCCGGTGTATTCGTATGCGGCGTCTGCGACAAGGATGTCGTCGTCCACATCAATTGTTGCGTTGGTGTAAGTAATTGAACCTTCGGCGGTTGCGGAAGGGTTAATGGATCCAGCATAGGAGAAGAAGTTCACATAACCGGTTTTGGGCCAGTAGTACATGCGGGAAGGCATCCACTGTTTTTCAGTGGCGTTCCAGGCAATGGTTTCAGTAGCCATGAAAGCCTGAGTGCTGGGGGCGCCGCTGAGCATGGTGTGAACCCATGCATTGGTGTGGAAAGTGTTGGCGGTACCAAAACTTACATTGGCTTTGGTAACGGGGCTGACGTAATTGGCCACCTCAAAGGTGACGGCTTTGTCTGTGCCGATGGTGTTAACCTCGGACTTGGAGCAAGCGGCAAGTGCAATGACTGCGGCTGCGAAAACAAAAAGCTTTTTCATTTCTGTAATTGTTAGTTGTTTATAAAATTGTTCTTTGCACCCGGGGGTAGTATCACCCGCCCCCGGACGATTATTCAATTAAACTGCAGGAACAGTCTGCTCAACCCCGGTTTCATCCTCCCAAACCTCAACAGCGGGATCGTATTTGATCTCTGAGGTCTGAGGATTGATGATGAGGTTATACACATAGCGGTGATTCATCTGCCACTTTGTGATAGGAGTTGCGCCAATTGCATTGAGCTGGATGCCGTTTGCCACATAAGGAGCACCATAACCAGCTGCCGCAAGGTCATTGACATTTACAGTCTCGGTGGAGATGAGTGAGCATCCTGCATGGTCTGTGGCTTCAAATTGGGCCACTGTGCCATAGTATGTCTTGATTTCATACTTGAAGGTGAGTGTTACATTGTCTGCAACGGCCTGAGGCATTACTGCGAAGTATTTGTCTTTCATGAAGTTGGTGCCAGTGAGCTCAACAGCGGTATCGGTGAGTTTAACGTTACCCTTTGCAACTTCGGTGTCAAAGATTTCACCGGCTGCGTTGCCAAGCTTTTCGGAGAGATAAGTCTGAGTGCCGGCAGGGGCAGCCCAGATTTCATTGGTGGGCTTTGTCCACTCCTTCTGGGTGGTGGCTGTGGTGGCACTGGTCTGGGTGAGGGAGAACTGTCCGTTATTCTTGATGGTACCGGAAGCGAGAGCTACGTCGGTGAGCTTTACCTCCCAGAAAGTGTATTTGTCAGTTGTGCCGTCCTGAACCTTCATGGGGTTCTGCTTTACGGTGAAGCGAACCTTTGCAAGGGCGTGGCGGAAGAGGGTGGGAACACCTTCGTTTGCGTCAATCTTGTAGTTCTGGGCTCCGTTGTCGTTCTGCTTGTAGTGATATGCGGCGTCGGCGTACATCACATTGTCCTTGAGGGCAACGGTGCGGTCACCCCAGGCGAGTGTGGCTGCACCACCATCCGTGGTGTAGGTGACGGTAGGAGTTACCTGATCACCGAAATCATACCAGGAGAAGAAGGAAATGCTGCTCTTGGGAGATTTTGGCCAGTAGTAAGGATGAGCGGGTTTCCATGTCTTTGTACCGTCAAAGTTGATACTCTCAACGTTGCTTGCTCCGGCTACAAAGAAGGCTGCGGGGGCAGCAACACTTCCGTCAGACTGGGCCGCATGGATGTAAGCTGCGCTCTTGAAGTACTGATTTGATGTGATTCCGAGTTCGGCAAGCTCTGAAACGAAGCTGGTTTCGCCGGCCTTGGTCTGGCTAAGGTAAGAAGCCACCTGGAAGCCAATCTCTACGTCGGGAGTGGTTTCCGCGGTTTCAACCTTGGAGCATGCTACGCTTGCTACAAGCGCTGCTGCTGCGATGATAAAAAACTTTTTCATTTCTATTAGTTGTTAAATTTTTAATAATCTTTTGTTTTTGGTACCTCCGGGCAGTATCACCCGCCCGAAGATAATAGGAATATTAGGCGTTAGGAATTTCCTGAGTGTGGTTAACATCAGTAGCCCAGTCTTCAACTGCGGGATCGTAGAGAATCGTTGTGGTTGCAGGATCAATGTTGAAGAGGTAGGTGTACTTCTTGTTCATCTGCCAGTAGGAACCGATGGCAGTCATAAGGTTGAGCTGGATACCGCTGTTGTTAACAATGGCTCCGCCGTTTGCAAAATCCTTCACGTGGATAGTCTCGGTGCTAACGTGTGTTGCAGAACCAGCGCCACCGGCTGTGGTGCCATACTTGGTCTCGATTTCAATGTCAAAATTCAGGAGGAAAGCATCGCCAATCTGCTGAGGAAGGACGGTGATATATTCATCTGCCATCTGATCTGTCTTGCTGAAAGTCTGGGCAACAGAGGTAAGTTCAATACCTGTGGAGCTGACTGCGTTAGCAAGGAAGATGTCGGCAGTTGCCCAGTATGCTGCGGAAGCGGCTGCGCCCCAGATATTGTGTGCAGGAACAGTCCAATTGGTAGCATCCTTTGCGGCAGTAAGGGAAAGGGTGCCGTTTTTCTTGAGGGTGTTTGCAGGAATGGTGATATTCTTGACTTTAACTACCCAGAATGTAGAATTGCTTGTATTCTTGGTGTCAACTTTGGACATGGTCTTCTGCTTGAACTGGAACCTTACCTGTGCAAGAGCGTGGTGGAAAAGGGTAGGAACACCTTCAGTAACACCATCTTTGTGGTAAGTGGCTGGCTTTGTGTTCTTCTTCTGCTTCCATACAGGATCTGCATACATCACGTTGTCCTTGAGGGCGATGGTGCGGTCGGCAGTCCATGCAAGGGTGTAGGTAGGAGAAGAGAATGTTGCGTTGGCAACATGTGTGTCAGCAGTCTCTGTGAGGTCAAACCATGAGAAGAAGTCAATGTCACTGTTGGGGGACTTGGGCCAGTAGTAGTCTGCGCCTGCAGGTGCCCACTGGTTGGATGCATACTTAATGGTCTCAACCTGGTCTGTAGCAGCGGCATAGAAACGTGCAGGAGCCTCCTGGCCACCATTACCGTTATCGGCATTGATGAAAGCGACGCTCTTGAACATTGCGTCTGCAGCAGCAATGCTGAAAGCCTCCATTTCTTTGAGGAAACCGCCGTCATCAGCCTTGGTCTGAGTAGAATAGTTAGCAACCTGGTAGCCGATCTTCACGTCGGGGGTGCTAACTACCTCGGTCTTTGCGCAACCGACAGCAGCTACTGCTGCAATTGCAAGGATTGTGTAAAGCTTTTTCATTTTTGTAGTTGTTTTATTTGTTTATATTTCTTGTTTATTCAACTGTTACGTTAATGTCCTCGGCAAAGGTCCATTCGGTTTCAACGGTGGGGTTGAGGAGGATTTCCTTGCCTACGGGGTTGATTGCTATGTTGTATGTGTATATCTTGTTGGGAACCCACTGGGTGATTGCTACGTCAGAGGTGTTCTTGATTGTGTTCATTACGATGGTTGCAGGAATGTCGCTTTCGGTTGCCGTAATGATTCCGTTGTTCTTTGTGGTAACGGAGTAGGTGATTACAAGCTTGATGGCGTCTCCAAGGGCTTGAGGGATAAAGCTGCGCTCAGGAAGGATGGCGGCATAATCCGTAGTTACATCTGCATCGGAGTCTACGAAATCAATGGCGTCTTCATTGCTGCCTGCAACTGTCTTCCAGAGGTAAGTGGCGCTTTCTGTGCTGTACCACTTGCGGGTACCGGTATCTGCCAGGGCGCTATTGAGAAGCTTCATGTTTCCTTTTTGGAACACGCCTTCAAATTTTGCATCCTGGAGGGTGACCTCATAGGTGACGTTTGCAAGCTCCGGGTCTGTGAGCGTGGTGGCTTTCATATTCACCTTTACGCGGGAAAGGACATGGCGGAAGAGAGTGGGAACACCGGAAGTGTAATAGGTGTTGCCATTTGCTTTCTGCTTCCAAGCCTCGTCTGCCACAAGGATGCGGTCATTGGCGCCGACTGTGCGGTTCAGGATCTGGAACTGAGTCTCAGTGACAGTATCCGGAGTAATGTTGGCGCTGCCGTCGTTGGCGTACCAAGACACAAAGTTGAGGTAACTCTGGGGGTGCTTGGGCCAGTAGTAGTCACGCTCCGGTGACCATGTGGCGCCGTCCCAGCTAATGGCCGAATTGAAGAACAGAGTACCTTCGGCTGCACCTTCAGTATGGAGGAATGCCTTGCTCTGGAACACCTCCAGACCTTCGGCGGTACGGTACTCTGAGTGGGTATCGGCCTTTGTGGCTGTGGCATAGCGGCCCACGGTGTAGCTTATAGCCTCCGGGGCAGCTGTGTTCTCGGTCTTGGTGCAGGCCACAAGGCTCACCAGAATTCCAAGAACTGCTATGTCAAACCATTTTTTCATTGTTGTTTTATCTATTCTTATCAAATCTTATTCCTAGTCACTTTTTTACAAAATCATTGTTCCTTCTTCTTCCTCCCAGTCATCCACCTGGGGCTGGAATCCGCCGTTGCCACCGGGGTTAGGATTGGGTTGGGGGTCCGGGATGTCGATTATGAAGTAGGACTCGTCAATAATAAGCCAGTGGTACAGGATTGCCTCTTCTGTCTGGAAGACGGTGTCCAGGTTTGCACTGTATTGGCGGAGATTACCTTCTGTGTCGACGACATTGAAAGTAACAATCAGGTCTGAGGAAATGTCCTCAATTTTGCCGAAGGTGTTGAATACGGCGCAGAGGATGTCCTTGTTTTCTCCTTCCAGGCTGAGGTCCTGGCCCTTCTGCATGTCGAATACAACTGCGGCCGAAGGATCTACGGTCCTGAGATTGAAGCCGATATGGTTGGACGGAGAAAGACCGGAGATTACGGCGGTGGCGGAGGATGCAAACTGCATGCCCTTCACGCGGACCTGGAGATAGTAGGTGTCAACCACGGTAGAGGCCTCTGTGCGGACAACTACCAGGGTGTCGTGGGGGGATATGCGCACATTCTTCTCATTTGCAACGAGGAGGTGCTCTGGTTCATAGTGGATGTTGACGTTCTCGTAGTCTTCTTCGGCCTTGGTGCCGAAATACTTTGCCTTGACGGCATCTGAGACTTCGTCGGTGTAGGCAAGGATGGTGGATTCCGTGTTCTCCTGGGTCACCTGCGTGGTGGGGGTGTCGAAGTTGTATACCAGGAAGTTATAGTCTCCGTGGCTGATACCGAGGCTTCCCATGAATACCTTGTTGCCTCCCTCATCGATTTCCGTAGAGGATATGAAGCTCTGGGTGAGGAGTTTATCTGTCTGTGGGTCATAGACAAGGACTCGCATGAGATCCGGATCCAGCTGGGAAAGTTTTTCTTCCCAGAGGGATGTATTGGTGCCGTAAAGCTTTACGGACGTACGGATATTGGCGTTGACGTTGGTAACAGTTTTAACGTCTACCTTGATGGCAATCCTCACTGCACTGCTGGGCTCTTCCAGAGGCCTGCGGTGGCAGGCGTTGAAAGTACCACAGAGGATGGTGGCGGCCAGAAGTATGCGTACTATTTGCTTAGTCATGGCTCACCTCCTTTTTTGTGGGGAAATTGATAGGAATCACCAGGCTTACCTTAGCTTTGGTGGGATATAGGAAGTAGTTGTAGAACGTGCCGTCAAGGGCAGGATCATGGATAAGCTTGGAGTAGTCGTCCGTAGGAATATAGTGTCTGTAGGGAGACTGCATATAACCAAGTGCAAGGCTGAACTCAAGGTTTGCTTTCTTGCGCCTGCCGATGGGCATGGAATAGCCGGCAGAGACGCCAACGCTCCACATTTCTCCCTGGTAGTTAACGCTCTTGTCCAGCTGGAAGTCGTATTTGGCGCTCATGACATAGGGGCCTACGAAGAAGCCGCGGAGTTTTTCCGTGCCGATTGATTTCCAGGGCTTGAACCAGAAGCGGCCTTCTACACCGATCTCCCAGTACTGGAAGCAGTACTTGTTACCGGTTTCCCACCAGGGGAAAACGTCTTCGGCCATAACTGAGAAGCGTTCTCCGATGGGAACTTCAACTTCAAAGTTAAGGGCGGTTACGGCGTCGAAGAGGAGGTTGGTCTTGAGCGCCACAACGGTGTTGTAGTTCTTTGCCTTAGGCTGGATGTCCTCGATAACCTCAGGCGTTACCGGAACTACCGGCACCACGGGAACCACAACTGCAGTGTCCTTGGGCTCTGTGACGGTGGTGGTGTCTGCGGGAACAACCGAAGCAGTGTCGGTGGGAGCCGTCACAGTGGTGTCGGATGCGGCGGGGACCACGGACTCCTCTGCGCCGGTGGCTTTCTGGCCGATACCGGTGCCTTCCTCAACATCGATGCTGGCGATGCGAGCGTAACGAAGGTACGGATATTCGTCCGCTGCGCCTTCAACTGCGCCCTTGTTCACTACGGTGATCTTGTTCTCATACTCGGGGAACATGCCCACAATGTAGTTCTTCAGGTTTTCTGCGCGGTCTTTGGCAAGACGCTCATTTCCCTTTGCGGGGCCTTCCGGGGAGGCGGTGCCCTCAATTACCATGCTGCCAACCTTGCCGGACTTGAGGAGGCGGATAATCTCCTTCATGGATTTGTCGTTGCCCATGTACTGCGGACGGATAAAGTCTTCGTTGAGGGCATAGTAGACAACAGGAAGGCCATCTTCCACGGTGGTGGTGCGGACCTCTGTGGCGGCGGATTCTCCACCATTGAGGCTGGCGTCCGAGATTTCAGAATTTGCAAAATCTTTTTCAGAATCTGCAAAATTTTCAATTCTCAGCTCGATGGCGGCAAAGCGGAGGGACTTGAAATAATTTGCGTAAAGACGCTTGTACTCCGGCAGTGCGGTGAGTTCACGCTCCTTGGCGTCGGCTTCAATATCCTTGCCGATAATGGACAGGACGGCGCTGCGGGTGCTTTCACTGAGGCGGGAGTCGGATTCCACCTGGATGCGGAGATCTTCCCATGCCTCTTCTCCGGGACGCAGGGTGATTTTGCCCTGGAGCTGAGGATACTTGCCTTCCAGATATGCCTGCATGGACTTTGCGCGGCGAAGGGAAAGATTACGGTTGTAGGCAAGGTTTCCTTCCGGGGAAGAGTAGGAGGTGATGGTGAGGCCCTCCTGGGCTGCTTTTGCGGCGAAAGCAGCATTGAGAACGGAAAGGGCTTCCGCATTTCCCTGGTAGTTCTCCACCACAACGTCGCTGTCGAAGGGGAAGAGGACCTTCACGCGCGATACATTATCCTGCGCGCGTAAAGAAAAAAGGCCGCAGAGGAGCATCAAGACAGACACAAGCGCCATCCTGAGGATGGAGCCTGCGAAGTTTGCAGGAATGCTGTATTTTATTCCTTTAATCACTTTCCGGTGTCTGTTTTTGATTTTCCCTTTTTACTACGTAAACCTGATTTTGCTGCGGTTTGTGCACTATTATAGATGCAGTTTTCAGGTTTACTGATGCAAATATAGCATCAATATTTTATATTTCCAAAAGTTTTTACGGATTTTTCTCAAAATAATTTCAAATTCTTGAAAATTATTTCGAAATATTTGTAGAAAGTTCCGTTTGGCGCTACGTAGAGCCTATTCAGGGGGTGTATGAAAAAATAGGGTTTCGGATGAAATCAAATCGCAATACTGAGTCCTGTGAAAAATGGGCTGGGGGGGGGTATTAAAAGAATCGGCAAATTTTATCTTTTTGAAATCTATTTTGAAAAGAAACTGTAATTAGTTAGATTTTTTGAAATTTTGTATATCCTGGTTATTTCTGATGAATATTGTCTTTATTATATATATAATATAAGGTGTGACCGTACCATTTTCCAATTTCCGTGCCAATTGTCTCTGTTCTCTAGCGGGCCGTCTTAAGACGCCCTTCACAGGGCCTTCGGCAGGGGGTGTTTTTATGTTTTTCGTCACTCCCTGTTAGCCGAGCTGTCGCCTGAACGCCCTGATTCGGGGATTTTATTCAAACAAAAAGTTTTCAATTGTTTGAAAATAATTTTGGATTCTTAAAAAATTGTCCTATATTTGCACTGTAATACTAGAAATAAGCTAGCCCTATGAAACCGCTACCTATAATATTGGCCATTTCTGCAGTGTTCTCCATGGCCTCCTGCATGAAGATCGATGACTCCATGTCGCTTCCCGGCGGCGGCAACACCCAGAAGAAGGTTGGATTTGACATTAATGTCACGCGTGAAGGCCAGGCTATCCCTAGCGGCAGACGTGCCCGTATGAACACAAAAGGCGCAGACGTGTCGGATCCCGGTGAGGCCACCATGTCCTCAGACATTCCTTTCGGCCTTATAGGTATTGACTATGAGCACGGGGCGCTTGTTGTAGACAATGAGTCCGTGTATTCTACTGGTGATTCATACGGAATGTTCATGGATTCCATGATGTGGGACGAACTTGACACAAAAAACGTCACATTCAGCGCTTACTACCCTTATGTGCACAACGTAAGCTATGAGGACAATCTTGAATCTTATTCTATTCCTTATAGCGTAGAGGAAACCAGCGCAGGTCCCCTTGTGTCCAAAACGGTAGAGATGGCCGTGGCTCAAATGAACATGATTCCCCTTGAGTTCCAGCATATTACCAATGATATCGGCTACTGTGTGTGTGACGTTACCCCGGCTCCGGAGCTCCAGGGACTGATTCACCTTAAAAAGCTTATCGCACATAACGTTGCTTCGGCCGGTGTGTTTGTCAATGACGTTACCCTTAGCCAAGGAATATGGCACCGCCAGGGCTATTATAGGAATGTGGTTGTGTTTGACGGAGATGCCAAGGTGGGTGTAGGCTCTGAGAATGAGAAGTTTGTGGGATATGATACTCTTGAAGACCGCATGGCCGACTCCCACAGGTACTATTCCATCCCCGACGAAATTGAGGTGGGAAAACAGTACGTGGAGGTTATTTACGACGTTGAAGGCTTCACTCTGAACGGCTTCTACTATGAACCTCTGACACACCAGCAGGCAAAATACATGCTTTATGGCTTGTTACCGGACAATGTGTTTGTGTACGGCCGCCAGTACACCTTCCATATCGGCCTTGATCTTAGCAAGGTATACTCTGAAATAACTTTTGCCCCTTCTGTTGGAGACTGGGAAACCAAAATTTACGAAAATAACGACAACTTCTAGATGAACCTCTCCATATTACTGCTGTTCCTGCCGGCATCGGCCTGTCTCTTCTGGATAATGATGAATTTCTTCGTGTCCAGAAGGACAAGCACTTTCTGGGTACTCACGGCCCTGTCGGTTGTCCTGATGCTGTTTTTCGTAGCAGACGCCATTTACGCCACTCCGGGGATGTCCCCGGATGTTGTGGTTTACAGCCATCTCTTAACGATTTTCACGGGCCCGTGCGTGCTTCCGCTCATCTGGATGTACTTCGACCGCCTCCGCAATCACAGGCGTTTCCGCCCGCTGCAGTTCCTGTGGGTTCTGGTGCCGTTTTCCCTGGTTTTCGCAGCCCTTGCCCTAACAAGTGTAATAGGTAAGGAAAGCGTTGCCGCCTTCCTCACAGACCTTTACGCAAAGGGACCTACCGTAGCGCCCAGCTACAAGGGAAGCCTTGTATGGTATTATTATGTATGGGCTTCGGTGTCCTTCAGGATTGCCGTTGCCCTGGAACTCATTGTGGCCCTTGTGTACTTCCTGGTGTATTACTTCAAGGGTAAAATCCGGATTCCTCACATGATAGGCTTCCTTCGCAGCGGAGAAAGCATAAGGGTCCTGGAACTCCAGCTTTTCAACATGATCATCCCCGGCATCTTTGTTCTCACAAAGGTGGCCATCTTCAAAAATGTGCTGGAGGCATATCCCTGGATAGCCATCGCCCAGTCCATTTTCATAACTTTCGGCTTCTTCGTGTTCATCTTCTGCGGCCTTTTTGGAGAAAAGGAGAAGATAACCCTTGTCCAGGCCAAGCACATAATGCTCTACAATTACAATTCGGCCATCAAGGGCCCCATCATTGAGATCATGATGGAGGAACTCCTGGACGATGCCGAACAGGACGCACTTATCCGTTTCCGTGAGAAGGTGGGAGAGAACATCCAGCTGGACGCAATGACCCCCGGGGAAATAACCGCCGTAAAGGAAAAACTCTTCTCCTCCGTGGCGGGCTCCTGGGACGACAGCCTCCTCACGCGTTTCCAGAACCTCATGGTCAACGAGCAGCTGTTCCTTCAGCCCAGCCTGAGCCTCCAGGACGTGGCCGAACGCCTTCACACCAACAAGACTTACATCTCCAAGTTGGTGAACAATACCTATAATCTTGGTTTCCCGGAACTTCTGAACACCCTCAGGATAGATTACGCGGAGCAGTACCTCCTCAATCACCGGGATGCAAAGCAGAGTGAGGTTGCAAAGGCCTGCGGCTTCCACAGCGCGTCGTCCTTCAACAACATGTTCAAGAAAATTACCGGCGTAACGCCTAAGGTTTGGCTTGCATCAAATGACAGACAGAACAATGCATAGTGAAGGTGGCCTGGACCTTTCCAGGTTCAATATCCTTATAGTGGACGACGCTCCTCTCAACCGCCTTGTGGTTCAGAAGATGCTGGAGCAGTTCAACTTCAATGTCCGTGAGGCCGAAAACGGCCTTGAGGCCATGAAGGAATTCTACTACCTTACCCCGGACATTGTCCTTCTGGACATCATGATGCCGGTGATGGATGGCTTCGAGGTCATAGAGGCCATAAGGGAAAATCCCGCCTGGAACAACGTAAAGATTGTCGTTTTGTCAGCCCTCAGCACAAATGAGGACATTGTAAAGGCATATGGACTGGGGGCCGACGATTTCATCACAAAGCCCATTGTAATGGATAAACTTCTTAACACCGTTGCCAAGCATCTTGGCCTTCCGTTAACGGATGTTTCAAAATAAAAAACAGGTTACAAAAATACAACCCCACCGTAAGGCCCTGTCTGACAGTCCGTTAACTCGGGCGGGGCTTTTTCAATTTGTCTTTATCGCGTACGCGGAAGAACATTTTTACCGCTTTTTGGTTATTTTTGTAAATTGTTTTAAACTATGGACAGGTATCTTCTACAGGTTCCGGCACGTCTTCTGACGGCATTTTTGCTTACGTTATCATTTTCGCAGGCGGCCCTCTCCCAGGACTTCTCCATCCGGACCAATGTTCTTTGGGATGCCGTAAGCGAACCCAATATCGGCCTTGAATTTCCGCTCAGCGACAACTGGTCCATAGGCGGAAACGCCGCCCTCAAATCCTGGCCCCGCTGGCTTGCCTGGGACTGGGATAAGGAGAACCCTCTCATCTGGCGCAACTACGCCGTGGTTCCGGAAGTGCGGTACTATCTGGATGAGGTTTACAAGGGCGTATTCTTTGGTGCAGATGCCGTTTATACGCATTTCAACGTGAGCGCCATGCCCACTCCCTTCCATATGTACCCGGACGCTGAGAACCATCGCTTACAGGGTTCCTACTGGGCAGGCGGCCTTTTTGCCGGCTACGCCTGGTGGCCCTGGCAGCACTGGAGACTTGAGGTTGAGGCGGGGGCGGCTATCGGCCTTGCAGCTTATGACAAGTACGACTGCAAGTATTGCGGCACCAAGGTAGGGGAGGAAAGGATCCCCGCCGTGGTCCCCAAACTTGCACTCAACGTTGCCTATAACCCCGTGGCAAGGGACAAGCGCAAACCCCGCAGCAAGGGCTCCTACGTGATTTCCGGTACGGACACCATTACGGTTATGACTCCTCCCGTGGTGTTTACGGTGCATCTTCAGGATGTAGCGCGTCCGGAAACGGAAGGAGACCGCGTGGCAAAGGAAGATTACTGGGTGATGCCAATCGGCAGGTATCGGCCTCTTGATTATCTAACGCGTCCTGGAATTGACAGCATCCAGTACGTCCGGTTCCCCGTGGACAGCTGGGAACTGAATACTGCCGATGCGTCAAACGCATGGGTGCTGGAGCGTCTTACCGGCGCCATCAACCGCATCAAGCAGGATGAAGCAACAGACGAGATCCTCATTTCAATAGTTGGCCTGGCGTCCATCGAAGGCCCCCAGGAGCGCAACGACACCCTTTCCCTAAGACGCGCAAAAGTCGTGGCCGATTACCTCAACCGTGAAACCGGCGTGAGCCGCCGCTTCTTTGAGACAATAGGGAAGGGGGAGGCCTGGGACTGGTTCAAGGCCCAGTTGGAGGCCCAGCCGGACGGCCGTGAGAGGCTTCTGGACATACTCTACAATGAGCCTGATCCTGACCGCCGTGAGGCTCTCATAAGGGCCGATTCAAGGCTTTATGAAGACGTGAAGGAGAATTTCCTTGCCGATCAGAGAAACTCCGGATACATCCGCATCTACTACGGAAACGCCCCGGATCCGGTTACGGAAGAGTACAACAAGGATGTGATTCCTCTCCTGAAGTCTAAGCGTTATGCGGAGGCGGTAAGGAAGTTCGATGAATCCCCGGACCTCAAGAAACGCGCCCTTCAGGACGCCGAGGCCGCAAACGCCTACGGCATAGCCCTTTACTTCACCGCCCTTGACAACAAGGATGGGGAAAAGGAAAAAGAGGCCATAGAAATGATACAATCCGCTGCCCGAAACGGCTCCGAGGCTGCGGCGGAGAATCTCAGGGGTATAGAAACTTACGGCCCCGCCAGGAAGGAATTCGAGGCCTGGCAGGAGTTGATGGAGAAGGAGGATAAGCTATGAGAAATGCCCTGAAATATATTCTCATCGGCGTATCGGCCCTCCTTTTCACCGGCTGCGTGCTGGTGGACCAGGACATGAGCGACTGCGAGACAGACTATACGCTGGATTATGAACTGAGGCTTGTCACCAATATGACAACGGAACTCCAGACCCAGCTCAGTATGGCGGCCGATGTCAACGTTTCCGCCGCCCTGAAGCAGTATATGTCCGGAATCTTCACGGATTACGCCCACGACGTAAACCTGTCTTTCTACGACGTCTACGGGGATTCAACCAGGCTTCACAACGAGCACCACATAATGGACGCCAACCAGTCCAGTTACACGCTCTTCATCCCCGTGAGAAAGTATATGCACATTGCAATAGCAAACATTGACGACAATCACGAGGTAGGGCTTGAAAAAGATGAACTCTGCCACACTTCCCGCCTGTTCCAGCCCATACGTGACACCGTGGAATCCCACAGCACGGGCGTTTTCACGGCCCGTCTCCCTATGGACATAAAGGAAGGCGAGGACCAGCAGTTTGACGTGAAACTGTATATGGCCAACTGCGCCACCGCGCTGGTGCTGGACACCCTTGGGAGCCATATCAAGGACATAGACGTGTATGCTACCGGCTTTGCCACGGGCTTCAGCCTTGCCGACAGCACATACAGGTATGAATATACGCCGGTGGTAAAGGCAAACAGGCTTGCCGTGGACGGGGCCGATTCCCCCCTTTGCTTTACCACGGTCACCTTCCCTTCCAAGGACGTGCCCGCTTCCAAGGTTACCATAGAGTCTCCGGAAGATTTTGTGACGGATGCGTCCGAAACTTCCCTCTGGCAGTACAGGGTGTACTGTCACCTTGATGACGGAACGGTTACGGAGACCATCCTTTGCGTGAAACTTCCGCTCCAGGCTGGTCAGTTAAAGGTGGTGAAGGCAGCCATCCAGAACGACGGCGCCTGCGTGCCCATGGCCCCCTGGGTGGGCTCTCTGGTCACCCTTGACTGGATAGACCAGCCCGGCTGGGAAGTGGATTTTTAAGCGAAACTAACAATAATTTCTAATAACAAAGCGTATGAAAAAAATCTTTAGTTTTCTCCTTGTAAGCGCAGCGGTGCTTGCAATGGCAGCCTGCCAGAAGCAGCAGCAGGCAGTGGACACTCCTCCTAATAATGGAGTGAAGGAGGTGACAACGCAGTTTGTGCTTAACATTGCTGCTGCCCCCTCTACAAAGATGACGGCCGATGCCGTTCAGCAGAACCAGAATTTCCGTGGTATCCAGGATGTAAAGCTGTTTACCTACAAGACTGGAATGACTTCCGGCACTCCGTATGTTCTGAGCACTACTGGTGCTGAGGAAAAGGAATTTGATTTTGGGGCTTTCTTTGCCAGCGGCGGCATTGACAACAGCACTGGCAACAATCAGTCCGGAGATAAGGCAGTGGCCTCCAAGCGTGTTCTGCAGTTGTCTATTCCAGTAGGTGTAGATGCTGTCACTTTCTACGGCAAGGCTACAAAGTCCGGCTCTGAAAGTGCCGTAAACGATGCTGAACTTGGGGCTACCAATGCTACAGCCACTACAATCAGCGGTACACCCGGAAAGACGGTTATTGCCGCGAAAAGCATCCTTGGGGATGTAACCAAGTCCAACCAATATGACGCTACAGGGCGCCTTATGATTGGTATTATCAATGACATTCTGGCTAGAGGTGTAGATGCGTTGACGGATCCAACTACAGCTCTCGTTCAAAAGTTCGGCACCCTTCCTGCAGTCACCTGGGCACAGTACGGCCATCGGTATGAGAATGACAAATTGGGAGATGCATCCCGTTATAAGGGCACCACTACTATTGACCATCCACTTGAAGGTCTGGAGGAGATTCTGGGTAAGAGTTATTACCTGTTTACATACATTGTCCCCCCGAGTGAGCCTGTAAGACCCAAAGGCGAATATCGTGGCGGTTCTTCTGCCTCTGTCAAGAGGATGGTATCCGATATGTACAAGGTTATTTCTGCGGCCAGTGGTTCTGAACCCACTACTCCGGAGGAAGCCAATGCCAAACGTCTTGCAGATGTTATCCTCGACAGGGCGGCGCTCTACTTTTATACACCCGGAACCCCGGGCGGAAATCCTGGCGATTACAAGGCAGTCAACGAGATTAAGTCTCTGCTGGTGACTTCATATAAAATATATACAGAAGATCAGTGGAATATGAAATATGGCGGCGCTCAGAATCTGAACGGTTATCCTTTTGAGGATTTTGGTGTGCCGGAAGGTGCTGCTCAACTGGGCTTCTATTACGAGGGACAAAACGTTGGCGGTACTGTAAAGGAACAAGACGAATTCTATTATCGTCATCCCAACTTCCCGCTGGTGAATCCCACCATGGAAGAGTTTGAGCCCCGCAAATACGTGTATCCGGCCGAACTTTGGTACTATGTAAACAGTCCCATACGTACTACAAGTAACGATGTCACCGTTGCCAGTTATCCTGATGGCGTCACCCCTTGGAACGAAGGGGCATGGACCGGTTGGACTTTCCCCGGAAAGGTGGAAGGCTCTACCCGTGGCGTAGCGGTTGCGAGCAGCATCAACTACGGCGTTGCAATGCTCAAGACCACTGTCATATTTAAGGATGATGCAAAAAACAATGGATTGGAGGACAATCGTTACGAACTCACCAACCATGCAGAAAGCAATAAGACAATTGCAACTGCAGATGCTCAGTTTGAGCTCCGCGGTGTTCTTGTGGGCGGCGTTAACCCCAGGATGAACTGGCAGTTTACCCGTAAGAATGAAACTGGCGAACTCTCTGCATTTGACGGCGTTATCTACGACCATTCCATTGCCAGCGCTACCATTCCTACTCCTGCGGACTCTCCTAACTATACTTTGGTGTACGACAACTACAATTCTTCTGAGGAAGAAGCCAATCAGAATGATGTCTATGTGGCACTGGAGTTTGTAAACAACGGCGATGCCTTCTACGGACGTGACAATATGATTCCTAACGGCGGTGTATTCTATCTTGTAGCAAAGATTGAAAAGCCCAATGCCGACCAGCGGAATACGCTCCACGGCAAATTCCCTAGTGACCACCAGATTCCTCCTGTGTACGGTGTTGACGGAGAGACTGTCCCTGATGGAAAGTATGCCGGTGAATCCAAGAAGATTGCCCGTGTATTCATTCAGGACTTTGTTACCAACGCAACGTTCAGGATTGGCCAGTACTCTCTCCAGAACGCTTACTATTCCGTACCTGATCTCCGTGCATCCCAGATGTCACTGGGTCTTTCCGTAGACCTCCAGTGGATTCCTGGTATTGATTACGTACTGGATCTTTAATCTTGACTAAAAAGGCATCATACGCGCCTTCATCGGCCATCCTTCTCCTGCTCACAGTTTTCCTGTGGGCAGGGGCAGGGTGTACCCGTGACGCCGTCCCTGATGCAGGGGATGGACACGCCGTTTCGCTGGCTATGTCCCTTAAGAATGTTCTTCCCGGACAGGAGAACCCTACCAAAATGACGGCGGATATTACCCAGTCCGATGGCGTTTTCCGTGGGGTAGAAAGGCTTTACATCGTGCCGTTTAACACGGAAACATCTGAGGTTGAGCCGGATGCTCCCCGTCTTGGAGACCACAATGTGTCCCTTGGAAGTGTAGGTATCAACAGGGGAGGACTGGTTCAGAACAATAACTCCCACCTGTTTAACAGTGCATATCCTCCCAATGGCATGAACCGGGTGCTCACCTATGCAAAGGCGCCGGACGGGGACGGAAGCGAGTCAAAGGAGACTAAACACAGTTACGGCGTCCTGCTTCCCGACGGTATTGAGAATCCTTCCGTTGCGAACGATATCGTATTCCATCTGGAACCCGTCCTGGAAACGCGTCAGGAACTTCAGGAAGCGCAGAATGTAGCCGATGACCTGTTGGAACAGTTGAACGTTGTAATGTCCATGATGGGCAGTTCCAAGAATGCCTCTATCCTGAACATTTTCGATGCCGTCAAGCGGGAAAACCATATTCTGGCCTGCTCTTATCCTACATTCGACCATTTACGCAACGAGATTCAGTCGGCCCTTCTGCGAATTCCCTTTGAAAGCATGGAGTTGATAGAGGAGATAGGTCTTGTAAGCCAGGCGGTGAGCGCATTCTCCCAGACACTTTCGGATGCCGGATCCACCTTTCCCGCATCCTATGGCATTCCTGAAGGGACATTCGGATTCTGGTGGAATGGCAGTGGATTCGTGCGTATGGTGAACGGGGTGAACATAGCCCTTGTGGATCCGGCGACGTACTGCTATCCTCCGGGTCTTTGGTACTATGCCAACAGTTCCATTGAGACGTCGGACGATCCAAAGGTAGTGGACCAGTATGTTTCGGCAAATGCGGAATGGAACGACATCCTTGTCCATTATACGGATGGCGGAAGCGTCAATAACCTTACCGAGTCTGTGGCTATCAAGGACCCGCTGCAATACGGAGTTGGGCTCCTGTCGCTGAGCCTTGGCACTGCCGGGACAGACCTTGTTGACGGCTGCCCCCTCACCGGCATCATAGTGGGAGACCAGAAGGATGTGGATTTCCGCTTTATGCCGGGAACCGGTCCCAGCAGGTATATCTATGATAATGTGATGGGCGGTGTGCTTAAGATTGGTTCCACTGGCACCTCCACCCAGACGCTTGTGCTGGAGACTGCGGCAGGCAGTCCGGTGCATATCGCGTTGGAATTCCGAAACAACACCGGTACTACGCGCCGCTGTGAGCAGGGAGACATCCTTCCCCGATGCAAGTTCTATGTAGCCGGGGTACTGGAAGCCCCTAAAAACGGAGGCAGCGTGTTCTCAAAGGACCATATTACCAGTGTAACGGTACGGATAAACAGCCTCAGGAATGCCTATACCACCGTTCCGGACCTCCACGACCCCCAGTTGGAGATAGGTCTTGTGGCAGAGATGAAGTGGAACCAGATTACACCTGAGTCAATAGTTTTGGATTACTAGGATGCATAGGGTACTAAGTCATATGGCGGCGCTTGCGGCATTACTTCTGATGCTGCCGGGTACGTCCTGCAGGAGGGTCAATCCGGACCTTCCGGACGCCTCCCTTAGTGTATCTATGTACATCCCGGGCTCCACTATGACAAAGGCCGAAACTGGTATGGTGAGCCCTCTTGAGGGGGAACTCAAGATAACTTCCCTCCAGATATGGGCTTTCCTCTCCAGTGACGGACGTCTCATAAGTTACAAGAGTTTCACTGACGGCCTTGAGCAGTCCGGCGTTTCCAGAAGCACCATCACAAGGTTCGGCCTGCCCCTGTCCCAGGGAATGTTCAAGATACTCACCACGGACCCCCGTCCCAATGTGGACGTGTACGCCGTTGCAAACGTTGCATCGGCCACAGACGCCCAATTGAATGAAAATACCACCCGTGATGCCCTTGACGCTGTTATAGTCAATCAGATAGGCGGCAATTCGCCCCTTACCATGGCTGTACCCGAGGCCGGTCTTCCCATGTCCGGCGTCCTCAAGAAGGCCGATGTAACAGGCGGCTATCCCGTTCTCAACATTACTACCCTGAAACTCATCAGGGCGGTGTCCAAGATACGCTTTGTCTTTTGCCAGCAGGGCCTCCCTGCAACGGATACAGCCCCTGCAACGCCGGGTAATGAGGAATGTGAGATTGTTGGGATCTCATTTGACGGTACTGATGGCGGAAAAGACTGCCAGGTAGGCTCCTCCGAGCGCCTGTTTACGGCAAGTACCTTTGACCTTGGAGATTCTCCGGAATACACGCCGCTGTCTTCTTCCATTTCAGGAAGCCCTCTGATTTCAAACGAACAACTCTCCATAGTTGAGGACCCCGAAGTTCTTTTCTTCCGCGGTTTTGGAAATGAAACGGAATCGGCCGAGCACTATGAGCAGAGGCTGGATGCTGCCGTGGCGGCAGAATCCCAGGTGGGCCCCATCTACCTCAGGGAAACGGACAAGCCCATCTCAGGCACAATATCTTACCGCGTTGACTCCAGCGGGGAAACCAGGACCGCGCACTTCTCAATGGCCGGAGACGTATTCTCCCGCAACCATACCTGGATTGTCTTTGCTTCCTTTATGGAAGAGACTATGAAACTTACCTTGAAGACGGTTGTTCTGCCCTGGGAGTGGAACAGTTATCATCAGGACTTCAAGGAGGCCACGGTAAACGTCATACGCCGTTTCACCGTGTTTGACACCGCTGTGCCCACGTTCAAGAAGACCCGGACTCAGGACGGATTCTACGATGTAAGTTTCTGGTATACGGTTCAGTTGGACGAAGCCACGGTTGAAAACAATGCCGTTGTAGGCGATATCATTATTGCAACCCCCGTTGGAGGTACCCTCCACGTTATTCCGGTGCCTGGAAGGGATGGGAAATCGGCCATAACGGATGCCATTACGGTTTCGCCGGCATCGGCCATCATCTATCCAAATATTGCCAATGATGGCGGCCGCATAGAGGACTGCCGCATACCAATTACTATTAGTTGCAACACGGAAAAAGGATACTCGGATGAAGAACTTGAAGGCAATTACATAGACCTTCATTTCTGTGTGGAAACCCAGGATGGAAAGTTCATAGACCTTGGGTCCGAGTCCATAGACTATTACCGGTTCATTCTTAAAAAGGACTGGAATCAATGACACTGAGGCGCTTTAATATGGCTTGGCTCGCGTGCCTGACGCTCCTTATTACGGGGTGCGTGAGGGAGGCCGTGCCGTCATTTGAAGAGCCCGGAATCACCCTTACGGTGCGCTGTGACAATCCTCTTTCTACCACCAAGGCCGACGGTGAAAAGGACGGAGAGCAGGGCTTCAACGAGAACCTCATCAAGTCCGTTGATTTCCTCTTCTATCCGGGTAGTGACCCCTCTGATGATACAGACGCAATCCATCATATCAGGAAGGAACTTTCAGAGGATCCTATGCAGCCAGGTCTCTGGGAGGCAACGTTCAACCTTGTGATAAAGAAAGACGTGATAGGGCTCCTGTTCGATGAGAATAATAAGGCTACTGTCTACGCCCTTGTTAACTTTGAAAGGGGCTTTGTAGGTGACCTTTCAGGGACTTCCCGGGCAGAACTTGATGCGCGGCGCATAGTCACGGATTTTGCCGCTGCGGAATCCGGATACACCCAGCCGTATTTCCTTATGGACGGCAGCACGGTAATCACTTATGATGCCGATGCAACGCCAAACGCCACTGGAGAAATCGGCCTTAAGCGCTTTGCGTCAAAACTTACCGTGGCGCTAAGCGTTGCGGATCGCGTGGAACTTAAGCACCAGGCCCCTGCCGACCCTAACCAGGAGCAACTTCCTGTCGAGGTCTGGACTCCTGTCCCGCATACTATGAGAGTGTACCTTGTGAACGGCGTAAAGACTACACTTATAGGAGGAAACGACCCTGACAAGGAATACTTCTCATATAGCGAGGAGGCTCATCAGAGAGCATATGTGAGGGATACCGGAACCCCTTATCTTAACACAGAGACCGAAGGTGGAAAGACTTATTACCACTCCTGGCCCATGTACTCATATCCCGTCAGTTGGTCGGCCGGTATGCCGGATTATCCTAATATCGATTACACGAGAGGCCTTCCCGCGGAGCCGCCGTACTTCAAACTGGAGATGGACTGGAGAAGGGAGGCTGAAAACGGATATTCCTACGACCGCCGTAAATACTACTACAAGATATTCCTCCCCACGGATAAACTTGAGAGGAACAACTGGTACGGACTGTATCTGGACGTATCCATCCTTGGCTCTGAAACCGACGAAGGAAAGGCCGTCCTGACGCCCACCTGCTACCTCCTTGACTGGCAGAACAAGTCCTTTGCCATCAACAAGTTCGCCGTTATCAGCAAGGCCCGTTACCTGTCCGTGGACAAGACCACGTGGGATATCAATAATGTGGAGAAACTTTCCATCCCGTTTATGTCCAGCCATAACGTGACCGTGGTTCCGGGCAGCGTGAAGGCAACAAGGCCTTACTTTGGTACGATTACCACCACCCAGTCTGTAGACTCCTATCACCAAAATCTGCACGGGTGGATAAGGCAGAAGGATGATAATTCATATTATCTTGACTTTAATGACCAGCCGGCAGGCAAGGAAAAATGGGAACCGTCAACCTGGCTCACAAACACCTCCACATCCATAGAGCTCAACCACCCTCTGGTAAACAACAACACCCTGAATGACTTTGACTATTCTGTCTATACCATTGAATTTGATATAGTCCATACAGATTTGGCCGATAATCCGGAATCGCATACTTATCAACAGTACGTAAGGCATATCACCATTACCCAGCGTCCCGGTATCTATATCGAGCGGCTCAGGAATTCGGATACGGAGGTTCGTCAGCGTAACCCCAATGCTACTCCTCCCACCCTTTGCGGGTATCCCGATGGCGAAGAGCCCTGGACGGACAAGCCCTGGGGATATGTCTATGTCAACGGAGGACGTTTCATAAGGCACGAGACATCAAGCCATACAGGGAAGGAGGACAATTACTATAAGTTGGCCGATTCCAATAAACCTGAGTATCAGTGGCAGACCGTGTGGTACACCGGTGGTAGCAAAGATATGTTTGACATCCATGTGACGGTGCTTCCGTCCAGCTCCAGCTTTGTGATTGGTGACCCCCGTGAGGACAACGTGAACAATTTGGATGACCCGGTGGGTTATAAGGGGCTTTATGAGTTTGTAGTTGGCGGTAAGAATTCGAGTGCAATACTGCACGATGTTGCAATCCTTGAAAACTTCAGATCCGGCATTACCGACTACCCGGAAGTGAGTCCCGGTGTGTATAAAAGGACTGGATTCAATGAGGCCGATGCCCTTTATGGGGAATCGCCACGTACCCTCACCTGGTATTATCCTACAGAAAAGTCTGACCGTACAGCAAACATGCTGGCACCAAGCTACCGCGTTTCCTCCAAATTCAACGGGACCGAGTTTGGAACTATCACCAAGCCCTATGCGGAGTATCGCTGCGCCGCATATCAGGAAGATGGCTTCCCCGCGGGACGTTGGCGCCTTCCTACCAAGGCCGAAGTAAATTTCATAGCCCAGCTATCCGCCAAGGGATTCATTGAACTGCTGTTCAACAACAACGGTGTGTATTGGTCGGCCAATGGTGCCATCAAGATAAACGGAGCAAATGTCGTGGATGACAAGTCTACATCGGCCATGCTTCGCTGTGTATATGATTCCTGGTATTGGGACAAGGTTGACGGCCTTGAAGGTGATCCCAGGCAGCCTGTTCGCAATAAATTTGTCTGGGGAGACAGGGAAAGATGATGAAACGTTTATGGGCATATCTGACAGTGCTTCTGGCCATTCTGTCCTCCTGCACTTCTTCCTTTGAGGAGAAGGAGGCAGCCTATGGTATGGACCCGTCACTGGAAGGAAAGCCCGTCACCGTTACGTTCTCCATTCCGGCAGTCCGTCTTGCGTCTATGACAAAAGGCGTAGAAGGGGCGGAGGGTGACATCACCGCCAGTCCTTATCTTGACCCCGACAAACTTTATCTTGTTGTGTGCGGCTCTACCCAGAGCATAAAATACATAAGGAAGGCGGAAGTTGTGAAGAATGGCAATGGCCAGCCTGTAACGGAGGAGGTTTCTATTTCTAAGATTACGGACTATCCCCTTACGGACGGGGTGACGGTGGTTACGGTGTACAAGTTCACTGTCCAACTTGAACTCTCCGACAGTCCGCGTACCATCCATTTCCTTGGAAACATTGACGAGAATCAGTTAAATACGGGTTCCTACTCCTATCAGATCCTTCCAACGATTGTATCCTATCCCGGAAAGCAGGCTTACTGGCAGCAGGTCCGGCTTGAATTCATTCACCCCAAGTATGACAATGGCCAGGCAGTTATCCAGAATGGCTCCTACATCCCGGATGATGACACCAAGGATGCACTGAGTTATATCCCCCTTATCCGCAACTATGCAGAGATCCAGGTGACGGACGCAACGGCGGAAGAAGATGAATTTGATCTTTACAGTTACGCAGTCATTTACTTCCCCAAGAACGGATCCGTGGTTCCGTACCGCGGCAATGCCGGCCAGGGGGAGGACCCATTCAGTTTTGGCGCAGCATCAGGCTATCGCTTCAGCGGCTATGAGCAGTGCGATTTCCCCAAGTTGGATGAAACCCTGGGATATCTTGGCTACATTCCTCCAAAAGTGGAGATAGATAAGATTATCCCTTCGGATGAGATGTTTATCAACCCCGAAACCAGCGGCGGAAGGGTCTTGAGGTACAACCCTGCCAATTCCAACCAGGGCTTCCACATCTATGAACGCACAATCCCCAATGAGAACCTTGACCCTACGTTCGTAATCATCCGAGGCAAATTTGGGGACGGCGATGAGTATTACTACTATCGCCTGGACCTTATGGAAACCAAGGTGGTGGATAATGAATCCGTCTATCAGTACTATCCCATCTACAGGAACTTCCGTTACAATATCAGGCTCAACAGGATATCCTCTGCCGGTGTTGCAACCCCTCAGCTTGCCGCCGTCTCCTCCGGCGCTGAGGATATATCGGCCGATATTTCAATGAAGCATCTTGGGGACATCTCCAACGGTATTACGCGCCTTGTGGTTGAGCCGTTCATGTCCAGGACATACACCGGCCCCAACGAAGAAGGATACTATTACCTCTATGCCCGTTTCTTCAATGACGTGAATTCCGCTGATCCCAATACTGACTGGGGCGCAGTGTCTGTTGAACTTATGCCCATGGACGGGAACGAGGATGATATTCTTACCCTTTACGATGACGTCGGGAACGAGGTTCACGCCTTCTATCCGTCGGCCCAGGAGATGGGCGGAGTGCCGGGATTCAGGATAATCCGCTTCAATACAAAGATTCCAGGAAATGAGACCAAGACCCAGAAGATAAAGATTACGGGCCGTAACCTCTATACCCACGAGCAGTATCCGCTTTACAGGGAGGTGGAGATCTCCCTTCAGAATAAGCAGCCCCTGCAGCTTAGCCTGAGTAAACCGGAACTTCGTATGGAAAAGGGAGCAAAGCAGATACTTAATATATCCATTCCCGACGGCCTTCCTTCTTCAATGTTCCCGCTGGAGTTTATCATTGAGGCAGAGCGTCTTACCCTTACCCCGGACAATACCGTTGATGGAAACAACCTTCCCGTCTTATCCGGACAGTCTATATCGGAGAATGATGCCTACAAGGGGAAGCAGACCATCCAGTTTGTGCGTACCCTTTCGCTGGAAGAGTACAATGGCATTACGGCGGTGGATAATTTCCGTACGTTCTCCTGTTATTTCATGACTAACCGGGAAGAGAGCGCCACAACCATCTGGGTGGCCAATGATTTCTTTTACTTGGGAAGCGTCTCATTTACAAATTCCAGTAAGGATGGCGGTAATATAGACTTAGGCGATAATCTTAACAACGGAGGCAAGCTATGAGTAAGTTAATGGATGCAAAGGTTCTCCTTTTGATGGCTCTGTCTCTTCTGACGGCGTGTGAAAAAGAGGTGGAAACCCCCTCTTCCACTCCGGAAGTTCAAACCATTCATTACAGGGTTTCTGTCCGGACGGATGTGGACACCAAGGCAACTGTTGGAAATGACTTGGCGTATAAATATGAAACCGGAGACAGGGTGTATGTGGAGAGTGCGGATGGTAAACTGTATGGTTTCCTGGATCTGGCCGATGAAAACGGAGTGGGGAGTCATGAGGCTTATTTTGAGGGAGAGCTTTACTATCTTGGAGATCTTCCCCGTGATCCAGAAACCTCTATTTCACTGGTCCTTGTGAGCGCGACGGACGCTTTGCATACCGTATCGGAGGGAAAAGTTGCTGCAGTTACCGCCGGTAGTTATGGCCAGGACACCTGGGCCGCTTCCCTTGAGGATGCTGTAAGGCGTCTGAGCCATTTTACCGGCTCCGGCCTTATGAAGGATAAGAGTTTCACCCTTCATCAGCAGTCAAGCTTTTTGAAGTGTTCAGTGAGGATGAAACCCAGTCAGGCTCCCGTCAACAGCGTGTTTACGGCAAAACTGCTGAATAATAGCGCCACTCTCCGGGAAGTGAGCGTTAAGGTCACAAGCGCCGGCAAACTTCCGTTTGTATTTGCGTTTCTTGGTGGAGATGTGTCGTTGGAAGATGCTAAGCTGGTCATTGATTCTGAGAATACGGATCAATTGAATTATACCGTTGCAAACCAGACCCTTGCTGCAAACACATATTATTCAATCTCCCGTTCTGCGCTCTCATACAAAGGCTTTACTATCACCGGCATTTCAAATGGTACCACAATCAAGTTCAATTATGATGGTATTGAGTATAGCCTGGATGACGGTGATACCTGGACTTCTTATTCGGCGCAGTTTACTTTGAATGCAGACGATATTGCCTGCATAAGGGGGAGCCGGACCCAGTATTTCAACCCTGGGACAGATGACTATGGGACCCCTTCAAATAAGCCAATTTTTGAGGCGAATAAACTGTGTTATATTTCCGGGAATATTATGAGTCTTCTTGCCGACAATGAGCATCTTTCTGAGAGTGCTTTCCAAGGAGCTTTCTCAAAAGGTAAAACAGCAATCAGCTATATCGATATCCACCCGGATGACCCTCTGATTCTTCCCGTGACGGAGATGGCCAGTCAATGCTATATGCAGATGTTCCGCAACTGTACCAGTCTTACACGTGCACCTCAATTTCGAGTGGAAAGTACCGCTTACAGGTGCTGCTACAATATGTTCCGTGATTGCGCAAATTTGACGGATATAAGTGGGATCGAATTACCGGCCATGACTCTTTCCCAGGATTGTTACAGGGAATTGTTCAGACTGTGCAAAAAACTGACAGGGGCTGCACCCAAGCTGCCAGCCCCGACACTGGTTCAGGAGTGTTACAGGCAGATGTTTTCTGATTCCAAGATTACAAGCATTATCTGCCTGGCCACGGACATCTCTGCAAAGGATTGTCTGAACACCTGGATGTCAAACATAAGTAACAGTGGAACGTTCTACAGAGCGCCGGGGGTGAATTATCCTCGGAGTGCCAGCGGTATCCCATCCAACTGGACGGTTGTAGATTACACCGAATAAATTTTGGTTTTTAATACTTGTAATGTTCCAAAAATAAAATTAAATTTGTACGTCTTATATTAGGCGTACTTTTTTTGAATTGGAAACTGCTCATACCGTTTGCCCTATTCTGGCCCTTCAGGTGCAGGTTTTATGCTTTGCTTGCGAAACTTCTCCCGTTACGGCAGTAAGCCCCACAGACGGTTCTCTCTGGATGGCAACGGACTCAGATGGCCTTCTAAGGTTCGGCCGCAACGGCCGCGTCATCAAGTATGATGTTGCAGCTCAGTCCCTGGTCTTTGACGCTTCCGGTACGCTTTATATCCTGGATGCTTCCGGTGCCCTTACACGCTACACTTCCGTAGAAGGCTTTTCGGCGGTTTCATCTTTTGAATCCGGAGTTGGAGCGCTTTCAGAATCGGCCGGTATACCTTATATAATAAAGGACAGCCTGCTGTATTCTCTTTCCGGAAATGCCCCGGAACTTGTGAGAACCCTTCCTTTCAGTGTCTCCGCTCCTTCATTACCGGAGTTTGAATATGAAACGGAAGAGGCTCAGGAATCTGAACCTTCATCGGAAATGAAGAAAGGTTCTGCGCTTTCTTCAATCCTCTGGATTGCCCTCGGCCTTTGCCTTGGCCTTGTGCTTGGCTTCCTTCTTTTCAGGAGAAAGCGTGAGGAGGAGAAGAAAGAAGTCCAGAAGGTTGAGCCGGTTGTCCAGAAGAAAGAAGCCCCTGTTGTAGAGGCCACTCCCGTTAAGGAAGAGGAGGCTTCTGCGGCTAAGGATGAATCATCGGCCCCTCTTGGCATTGAGGAAGCGCTTAAGGCTTCTGAATTTGGGCAGAAGGTGTGGAACCTTGTCCTTGCCAATCTTTCCAATCCGGCCTATGGCGTGGAGCAGGTAGCCGCAGACCTTGAGATCTCACGTATCCACGTAAACCGTAAATTAAAGGCCCAGACCGGATATTCTCCGTCGGCCGTTTTCAAGTTCATCCGTATGAACCACGCCTCCAGACTTCTTCTGGAGGGTAAACTCACCATTGCCGATGTAGCGCGCGAGTGCGGTTTCGCATCGGCCTCCTATTTCTCCACGGCGTTCAAGGATTACTACAAGCAGTCGCCGTCGGAATTCGTATCAGGGAAGTCTCCCGTTAATGGCACGCTGGACCTTAAATGAAAGTAAGGGGATTCATATCGGTTCTGGCGCTGCTTGCCGGCTGCATTGGGGCATATGCTGCCCCTAAGGAGCACAGTGTGTCGGCCAAAATTGGCTATCCGGTTGGAAAGACGGAAGTTAACCAGGATTACCGCGGTAACGGTAAGGCCGTGAGCACTCTGGACAATGTCCTTAACTCCGGCGCAGCCGTCTCCAGGATTGAGGTTACTTCCTCATCTTCTCCTGAAGGCCCTTATTCAGTGAACAAGCGCCTTGCCGGCGAGAGAGCATTCTATGCCGTGATGTTCCTTCGGGAGCGTTACGGTGTTTCGGATTCCCTGTTTGTGGTCAAGACAGTTGATGAAGACTGGAACGGGGTGGCCGCCTATCTGAGGCGCTCTGACAAACCCTGGAAGGACGAAGCCCTTAAGATTATAGAGGTGGCCGGAAAGAACAGGAAAGCCCAACTTCAGGAACTGTGGGTTGGAGAAGCCTGGGATGATCTTATCCTCTCAACCGCCCTGTGGTTCAGAAGATGCTGGAGCAGTTCAGCTTCAATGTCCGTGAGGCCGAAAACGGCCTTGAGGCACTGAAGGAGTTCTACTACCTTACTCCGGACATTGTCCTTCTGGACATCATGATGCCGGTGATGGATGGCTTCGAGGTCATTGAGGCCATAAGGGAAAATCCCGCCTGGAACAACGTAAAGATTGTCGTTTTGTCAGCCCTCAGCACAAATGAGGATATTGTAAAGGCATATGGACTTGGGGCCGACGATTTCATCACAAAGCCCATTGTAATGGATAAACTTCTTAACACCATTGCAAAACTTTTGGGAATTCCCCTGGAAAATGTTTCAAAATAGAAAGCGGTTTTAGAAAAAAACCTTATCTTTGTCTGTTATTCTGTAAAAACAAGTTCTTAATGGAATCACAGGCAATCCTTCAGGACATTTTCTTTGTCATCCTTTATGGTGGCGTAATCATGCTCAACATGGTGGCAGCGGTATATCTGCTGCTCAGGCGCGGCAACGCCATCGCGCCAGACGTGACCTCTCCCGTGCGTCTTCGCAGGTGGGCCGCAGTTTTCCTGATAGCCTGCGCAATCAGTCATGTGTCATGGCTGGTTTACACGTACAAATACTACCCGGCCGCGACTCCTTACATGATTGTGTGCGGGCTGGATCTGCTCCTGGTCTTTCCTTCTATCGTGGGCATTCTGCTGTCCATGTTCCAGGACCGTCGTCGGCCTTTATGGCCATTTTGGGCAATGCTGGTCCCTGCCGTAGTGCTTGTGATAATCAATGTTTTCCTTGGCAGTACCTCTTTAAGTGTTGCAATTAGCGCCTATGTGGTTCTTTTGTGTGCCCTGCTCATTGTGTTTGTATTCATTGCCGTCAGGCGCTACGGACTGTGGCTCAGGGACAACTACGCAGACCTTGAGCGCAAGGAGATTTGGCAAAGCGTCCTGATCCTGGCTCTTTTTATGCTGTTTTTTGTGGTTTACAGCGTTACTACCGGAAAGAGCCGCATCATGGCGTATCTGTTCCAGATATACAGTGTGATTCTTGTGGGGCTTCTCATCTGGCGCGTGGAAACTCTTCAGGAACTCTCCGGAACCGCTTTGCCGGATGGTGCCGAATCATCAGATGATGAAGATGACAAGGTCAACGCCACCCCGCAGGCCATTCCCGCAAACATCGGCCCTCTCCTTAAAAAACAGTGCGAGGACGGCCAGTTGTACCTTGAACACGACCTTTCCCTGGCCCAGCTTGCCCAGGCCATCGGGACCAACCGTTACTACCTTAGCCAGTACTTCGCCCAGCAGGGCCTAACTTACAACACTTACATCAACAACCTCCGCATCCGTCATTTCACCAGCCTGTACCATAAAGCTGTGGAAGAAGGGCGGTCCTTTACCGCTAAGCAGCTGGCTTTTGAGAGCGGATATTATAGCTACAGCACCTTCAGCGCCGTATTCAAGCAGCATACAGGCAAAACTGTGACCGCCTGGATGAAGGGCATACCCCAGTAGTTTTCAATTCTGAAACTTTCAGAATTTGCAAATAATTTCTCAGATTTTGCAAATTCCGCGGCCCGTTTCTGCCCTCCCCCACATTTTTCAAAAAAACTATTTTACCTTTGCATTCTAAAAATGAAAAGGTATTCCCATATTGTCCTGAGCGCTCTTGCGACTGCCATCTTCTTCTTCTTTGAAGCGGAGGCTTTTTCGCAGGACCTTTCCATCCGCAATAATATCCTGTACGATATTTCCGGCACGCCCAATATCGGCCTTGAATATCCGGTAAGCAAGCATTTCAGCGTAGGCGCAAACGCCGGTCTCAAGCCCTGGCCGCGTTTCCTTTTCTGGGACACGGAATACAAGGAGAACACCTCTCATTGGAAGCATTTCCTTGTCACCCCGGAAATGCGCTACTATTTCGACCAGGTGTATGACGGCTGGTTCACCGGCGTGGATGTCGTTTATACGCATTATAATGTAGGCAACGTGCGTTTTCCCTTCGGCATGTACCCGGAGGTTGAGAACCACCGCCTGCAGGGAGATTTCATCGGCCTGGGCATTTTTGGAGGCTATTCCTGGTGGCTTGGAAATCATTGGCGCATTGAGGCCGAAGCCGGCGTTGCGGCAGGCCTTGCCGCCTATGACAAGTTTGAATGCGACCACTGCGGCACCCGCCTTGGGGAGGAGCGCAAGATGGTCCTTGTCCCTAAACTTGGCCTCAACATAGCCTACAACGTACTTCCAAGGCATGAGTGGATAGACCTTGTGTCGTCAATAGACACCGTCCAGATCATCCGTCCTCTCCTTATGGTGGCGCAGGTGACGGAAATCGCCCCTGAGCGTACTTCGGCCCGCTCCATCGGGGACAAAAACCACTGGGTAACACCCATTGAGAACTACCGCACGGTAGATGAGATTATCAATGCCCCCATGGACAGCGTCCGGTATGTCCATTTCCCTCTTGACAGCATCACCCTTTTCCGGGACTTCTCCAACAACTCGGAGGTCCTGGACGAAATAATTGAGGTAAGCCGCAAGATTGTGGCCGATTCCCGTGACTCCCTTGCCCTTATCCAGCTTGTGGGCCTGGCATCCGTGGAAGGCGATTGGAAGCACAACAAATGGCTTGGCGAAGGCCGTGCAAACGCCCTCAAGCAGTATGTGGTGAAGGAACTCGGTCTCAAGGACTCCCAGGTGGAGGCTGCAGGCAGGGGAGAGGCATGGCCTTGGTTCCGCCGCCAGGTAGAGGGGCTTGTTCCGGATGGCGGAAAGGGAATTACGGGCGCCCAGGCGCAGTGGCTGCTGGACCTTATAGACAATGAGCCCAGCCCGGACGAACGCGAAAAGAAGATGAAGGCCGACAGGAAGCTCTACAAGGCCCTCAAGGAGGATATCCTGAAGGATCAGCGAAACTCCGGCTATGTGCACGTATACTATTACTCCAAGCCGGATACCGTGGCCGAAGGCCTCAACCGCATTAACGCCCTTATCCGCGCCAGGAAGTACCACGATGCCCTTAATGCATATGAAAGCCGCAAGGATTACCTGGACCGCGCAAAGGTTGACGCAGAGGCCGCAAACGCTTACGGAATTGCTATGTTCGGCACAGCCGTGGAACTAGAAAAGATAGACACCCTCCTGGCCCGTGATGCCATGGAGATACTCCATAAGGCCGACAAGATGGGCAGTGACTGTGCCGGCGCCAACATTGAGGGGGCCGAGGAATTCCTTCAGAAGTACAAGGAATACACGGAGCAGAAACGCTCCCAGGAGGCCATGAAGGAGGAAATTGAGGCCGACAGAAAAGAAAGGAAGAAAAATAGATAACAATTATATTTTTTACTTATGAACAAGTTTTTCAAATTCGCCCTTGCGGGCGCAGTTGTCGTAGCCGCTCTGGCTTCCTGCAACAAGGAGGCCCAGGTTCCCGATAACCCCAACTACAACAAGGAGACCGGTGAGGTCCTCACCAGCTTCGTGTTCAATGTGGCAGCAGGCAACACGCCCACTACCAAGCAGACTTCCGCTAATACCCAGGCTACCTCTTCGGATGACTTCCGCGGTATTGAGGACGCACGTCTCATCAGCTTCCTCAAGGGTGCACCTGTTGCAGATGGTAAATACATCACGGCCGTCAATACTGCCAACAAGCAGTACAATCTTGGCAATGTCATGTCCACCTCTGATGCTACCACAGACCAGACCAAGAGTCACCGTGTCATTGAGCTTGCCCTGCCTAATGAGACCAATACCCTCATGTTTTACGGCAAGGCTCCCAAGGAGGGAGCAAATGCCGACTTTGCACAGGGCAAGATTAACTACCTTACCAATGTCAACAACTCCAACGCCACGGATCTCAGCAAATATGACTTTTCCCTTAACCGTATAGTTGAAGTAAACGGTTCCGGTTACAATGAGAAATATCGCCATTACGGTGACCTTATCCTGGCTGCCATCAACTACATCACCGATTCCAGGATTAACAGGAACGTGACCTTTGGTGGATCCAACACTGCCACTGAACTCCAGTGGACCCAGTTTGTTACCATTTCCGCCGGCGGCATCATCAAGCCTGCCACCAAGGAACCTCTTACTGGAGATCCCATTAATCCCATCGGAGAGATTCTGGGTGACGCACTTGCAACTCTTGCCACCATCCCGACCGGTGAAGTACGTGCCGGTTCTGGTCCCGCTCTTTCCCGTACCATGGGTGACCTTCTGGTGGTAATGAACAATATCCACGGGCATACGCCCAGTACTCTTGCAGAGGCCCAGTCCAAGGCTGTTGCCGATGAAATCAAAGCCAGGATTGAATCCTGCTTTGACGGTACTGCTCCCACGCTTAAATGGAAAGAGGTTTCCGCAGTTGTGACCGCCACAAGCTACTCCGGAGATGTCCACGATGTAATCCGTATCGCCGGTACCGGCTCTGCCCTTGACGAGTATCCTATGGTAGCCTTCAATCTGCCTGCAGGCTGCTCACAGGTTACTGCCGCCACCACCGCATCCACAGATACCGATGGCCGTGTGACTACTCCCGGAACCATTACATGGAGCTACCTCATGAATGTCTCCATGTTCAACACCTCCGGTTCCACTTCCTGCTATAACGTTTACTATCCTGCCGAAATCTGCTACTTCGGAAACTCTCCCATCCGCGTTACAAATGAGAACGTTACAGAGCCCGAGTATCCCCAGGGCGTAGCCAACTGGGATGCAGATGCCAACTGGACTTCCAAGAACTGGACCAAGGACGCCCACGTGATTTCCACCACCCGTAGCGTTGCCATGCAGTACAACATCAACTATGGTACAGCTCTTCTCAAGAGTGACCTCAAGTACGGCGCAGCTAAACTGTATGATAACAATCATGCCATCCAGATTGCAAAGAATCCAAGCCTTGGTCCCACCGATGAGCCCAATGCGGAAATAAGCGTTACCAACGAAACATTCAAGCTTAAGGGTGTTCTTGTAGGCGGCATTCCCACCACCGTTGGTTGGGACTTCCTCCCTGTTGCAGGTTCAACATATGCACAGTGTATCTACGACAAGGCAGTTGCCTCTGAGGCCATCCCTTCCACTGGCACCAGCGCTCCCAACTATACCCTCGTTTGGGATAACTGGAATGAGGCTCAGCGTGGCATGAAGCAGAACGATGTCTATGTATGCCTTGAGTTTGAAAACAACTCCGGCAAGGACTTCTGGGGTCAGCACAACATCATCCGTAACGGCGGTATCTTCTACATCATCGGTAAGCTTGACCCCGATGCCGGCCGTGATGTCGCAGACCGCAGCGAAGGCGTTACTTGGCCCACCGATGGCCTTCAGGCCCTTCCTCCGTTCAATGCCTACGGCAATACCCTTAAGGAGCGCCGTGTATTCATGCAGGACTTCATGACCACTGCTCACTTTGTGATAGGAGAAAACTCCCTCCAGTCTGCTTACAGCACCGTTCCGGACCTTCGTTCCACTCAGATCTCCCTTGGTCTTTCCGTAGACCTCAAGTGGGAAACCGGTCTCGTGTTTAACGATATTATCCTTGGCCAGTAATTGCCCAAAATGAAGACGTTCCGTCATACATTCCTTGTTCTTGCCGCCATGGCTGCCGCCCTGATTCCCCAGGGCTGTAGCCTGGTGGACGAGAACCTCAGTGACTGCGAGACGGACTACAAGATAAACTACGAGCTCCGCCTTATCACCAACATGACCACGGAGCTCAAAACCCAGCTGGAAACGGAACTCTCCACGGAGGTTGACGTTGCAGCTGCAGCTGCCCTCAAGGACTACCTCAAGGAAATTTTCACGGACTATGCCCACGACGTAGACCTTTCATTTTACGACGTTGTCGAAGACTCCGTAAGGCTCCACCACGAGGCCCATATCATGGACGCCAACCAGAGCAGCTACACCCTTTACATTCCCGTTCACAGGTACATGCACACAGCCGTTGCAAACGTTGTGGAAAATGACCTTGTGACGCTTCAGGAGGACGACAAATGCCATACGGCAGTCCTCCATCAGGAAATTGCCGACACCATCGGCACACATAAGACAGGTCTTTTCACCGCCAGGCTCCCTATGGACGTTCTGGAGGGCATAGACCAGACTTTTGACGTGAGCCTTTATATGGCCAACTGCGCCACCGCCCTTGTGATTGATACACTTGGCAGCGGCATCAAGGACATGAAGGTTCACATGACAGGTTTTGCCACGGATTTCAACGTCTGTGACAGCACCTACAGGTTCAAGTTCTCCTCTATTGTAAAGACGGATGAACTTAACCTTTCCACTCCGGGCGGAATGGTCTTTGCCTCTGTGAACTACCCTTCAAGGGATACAAGGCCCACCAAGGTGGTTATCGAGACCACAGACCCGTTTATTTCCCAGGATGCCGCAGATGCCCTTTGGCAAATCCGTGCATACACCACCCTCAAAGACGGGACCATCACGGAAACCAAGCTCAGCGTCACAAAGCCGCTGAGGGCCGGTCAGCTGAAGGTTTACAAGGCCAAGGCGCTCACCAACGGTTCCGTGCAGCCCGACGACCCCGATGTCGGCGTGAGCGTAGCGCTTGACTGGGCCTCCGGAATGGATCAGGAGATAATTCTGTAATCAGGAAGGATGAGAAGAATGCCCCGCCTCATATGGCTTCTTTCGGCCATGATTCTTTCCGCTTGTACTGCCCTTGAACCTAACAGTGAAGCGGAAGGAATTGTGTATGAGAATGAGGGCGTAGAAATCCCCTTCTCGCTGTCTGTGGGAGATTCCAGGCCCCAGACCAAGATGACTCAAGACATAACACAGGTAGATCAGTCAGAGTCGTCATTCAGGGGAATCAAAGAGATTTATGCAATTCCGTTCAAGGTAAAACGGGCCATAAACGGTTCTGATGAACGCGTTGGCAAAAACCTTGCACTGCCCCAGCTTGGGATTCCCTCGCTATTTGGGGCATCGGCCGAAGAAGGTAATTTTGCAGGGCTTGTCTCCAGTAACAATTCCCACCTTTACAAGAGCGTTATCTTCCCGCGCGGAACCGCTTCGCTGCTGGTTTACGGCCAGGCCATTGATGAAGATGTAAGCGTTTCCCCGGACTCCATAGCTTTCAAGCGCCGCAACGGTGTTCTACGCAAGCACGGCGTAGAAAAGGCCGAAACTCCCGCCGATATCACCTTTACGCTGGAGCCTTTTATTTCCTCCGCTCAGGAGACAGAGATGCAGACTACGGTGAATGGGCTGCTGACATATTTGAACAATATTGCAGGAGCCACGGTGTCACTATCGGCATACACAACTACAAATCCTCGCACTGCAACTACTTGGACATATAAATGGACGGAATCTGGGAGCTATAATAATTATACAGATCTGAAAAACGCATTTGTCTTCTTTACCAGTGATGGCAAGGGCTTTTCCGGAGCAACTGATGCCATAAACCAGATGCTAACCAGCCTGTATAATAAGTTGTACAGTATGGCTACTGATGACGCGGCCGGTGGGAATTCCTTTAGACAGGGTTACAGAAATGCTTATGGTTCAACAGTGTATTATTACTATTACGTTTCTGAATTGGCAAATCAAATCCGCACTAGGATTAAAAACAGCACTTATGTAGATGTTACAGGATCCGGCAGCAGCGCTACAGTATTACTTAAAGGCGACTACGCCAATTTCCCGGAGCGCTTCGGCCTGCCTTCAGGCAGTGTTGGAATCGTATGGAACGGAACGGCGTTCGTGCAACAGACTTCCGCAACCGGCGCTGCTCTTGCAGCAGTTGACGCATTCTGCTATCCGCCAAGCCTTTGGTATGGCTCCAACAGTACACTCAAAACCTCCGATGATATGGCAATAGTGGAGGAGTACAAGAGCGCCAATGCCACCTGGAACGACATTTTCAACCAGTATACTTTTGGAGACACCGTAGTGCCCGGGGCAATGTCTGCTGCCCTCAAGGACCCTCTGCAGTATGGCGTTGCCATGCTTCAAGTAGAACTCAATTATGCACAGTCTACCGGCGGTACTCAGTATCTCCCGGACAGTAACCGGGATTACGTGGATGTCCGCAACTCCAACTTCCCCCTTACCGGCATTATCATCGGAGAGCAGAAGAACCAGTCATATGCCTTTGAGCCGCTTCTTGAAGGCCTGAGCCTATATGTATATGACAATGAAGTCTATGACGGCAGCACCCCTAAAGCATACATAGCAGGAGCATCGTCCGGCCTTACATTCCAGCCCGTCCACACCCTTGTGGTCCAGACAGAGGACGCCAAGGACATTCACATGGCGCTTGAGTTCCAGAACAATAGCGGAGCAGACTTTTACGGGTTCAACAAGTGCCGTATAGCCGCAGGCTCAAAGTTCTACCTCCTTGCCAAACTTGAGCATGCCAGCGGTACCGGAGCAAGCCTTCCGGCAGTTTTTGTCCACGACCACGTGACCAAGGTCACCTTCAGCATAAACAGCCTTGCGAATGCCCACAATACCATTCCCGAACTACGTGATCCCCAACTTGAAATAGGTGTGATCGCCCAGATGGAATGGGTGCAGGCCACCCCCGCAGAAATACCAATGTACTAGGAAAATGAGAGTATTACGGAAAATATCGGCCTTGATTCTTGCAGCGATAACCGCGGCAGGATGCCTCCGTGACCCTCTTATCTACCGCCTTGAAAGGGGAGAACTCAACGTTCGAGTGTACATCCCTGAGGCTGCCGTTACAAGGGCCGAAACCGGCCTGGAAGACGCTCTGGAGGCAGAGCGCAAGGTATCTAGCCTTCAGATATGGGTGTTCCGTGCAGGAGCCACCACCCCCGCCGGGCTTGTGGGCTACCGCCTTCTGGATGGCGATGACCTTGCTACTACAGGCCTTGGCACCGGCCATGCAGCCCGCTTCACCATCCCTGTAGATGACGCTTTCCTGTCAGAAAAGCCAAATGTCGATGTTTATGCCGTGGTAAACGGTGCATCGGCCGGCTTTACCATAGACAAATTCGGCTATGCCTCCGGAGACTGGTCCAAAGTAAATCCCACGGACCTTAAGGCATTCACCATTTCCGGAGACCTTTTCGGCGTAAATACGCTTACTTCCGCGGTTCCGGCCGCAGGCCTTCCCATGGCCGGCATTGCCACAAACCAGGCCGTTACAGGGGATTTCCCCATCCTTAGCGTATCCACACTCACCGTAACCCGCGCGGTGTCCAAACTGCGCTTCGTGTTCTGCCAGATGACAGAGGCCGGCACCCCCGTGGACGAATTCCATATTACCGGAATCTCCATTTCAGGGGAAATCGGCAAGGAGGAAAAACTCTTTACGGAAAACACCTACGCCAGCCATACCTACGGCACCAAGCTTTTTGAGATTTCCGGAGGGTACGACGCCCTTTCAAAGACATATCCCGCGGACGGCGCCCTCCCGGCAGAGCTTGCGGGCAACCCCGTCCCCGGAGATTACCTCTTCCAGCCCGGCATGACCGCCCAGGAGTACGACGACCTTATCCACAGCGGCGTTAATTCCGGCGTCCTCACCCAGTGGGGGCTCACATATCTCCGCGAGACAGATAAAAAGCTCACCGGCACCATAAACTACACCGTGGGTACCGGCGGCACCATGCGCACAAAGCAGGCCACCTTCACCATGGAGGCCGAAGGCGACTTCACCCGCAACCACAGCTGGACCATCTTCGCCTACTTTATCGGTGGCCGCTTGGTGGTAAAGCCCACTGTACTTCCCTGGATTGCCGGCAACGACAGGTATGCATACAAAACGGAAGGCAACACCGAGTTCAAGTACGAAAAGCCCTGGCTACGCTACGACGTAGACCGTATGTCCTGGACATGGAACGACACCTGGCTGGTGGTGGCATACGGATATCAGGGCGGCGGAACTGTGGGCAAGCCTTCATACTCGCCCATGCTCACGCTGGAAACCACCAACGTCAACGACCTCGTCCTGCAGCTTAACAACGACCACTTTGTCCTGATTCAGGTGACAGAGGGCGTGGACGGTGGAGGCCATCCGGTTATGTCGTATACTGCGCACGGGCAAATGTTGACTATTCCGGGTTCCGGCGAAAAACAGACTACCAATTTTTACGTGGTGCCGGTAAATGACGGTGTCATGGCCGACCCTTACGTGAAGGTGTTCCTCACGGAGATGCATAGCGGAGACGGCCTTCCGCCGCAGAACATACCGTTCAACCACAACCTGCCCGGTGACGAGGACCATACGTCGCTCCTCATTTACAACCCCGGACGTGCGGAATACATTGCCAACATGAACGTTCACAAGAATAATTCCAGTAACGAGCAAGCCACTCAGTACTGGCTTGAGGAGGAAGGATGATGATAGGAATCAATAAATATATCCTGATGATTTCGGCCCTTGTGGCGGTGCTTTCCTCTTGTGTGAGGGAGGCTGTGCCAACTGGTGGCAGTGATTCTGGAAGGCCTTTCCTCAGCGTTCTTCCCGGTATTTTCAATGGGACCGATACTAAGGTTGCCGATACCGATGCCGGCATCAAGAAGGGAGACCTTGTGGATGCCCGCGACGACCTCCGGGAGAACTTCTTCGGCTCACTGGACGTATTTGTTAAGCGCCAGGATGCCGCCGAAAGCGCCGCCTGGTTCAAGCAGTATCACCTGAATGCAGGTGACGCCGGCGTTGTCATTGACACTGAAAAATACGACTCCGAGAGCCTTCTCAACCAGGCCAAGCAGCTTCTTGCCAGCAACTGGGCCGAACAAGGCTATGAGGTTGGCGTGCCCTACGACATCTATGTGACGGCCAACAATCCTCACACCGCGGCAGCATCGGCCCCGGCAAACCTTACCGCCCTGAAGGCCCTCCAGACCAATTCTACGGACATTTACAGGTATTACCTGAATTATACGCCGCCCACCACGGACCCTATGTACTACTCCAACAGCATGTACAGTGAGAAGAAGAACTTCCTCATGGACGGCAAAATAGAGGGCTGGCAGGTAGATCCTTCCACCTCCGAGCAAGTTTTTGACGTAGACCTCAAGAGGGCCGCCGCAAAGGTTATTGTGACGGTGAAATTTTCTGACGACAAGACCATTCCCATGGCGCCGGAACCCACTCCGTCAAATCCCAATCCGGAGCCTCAGAAAGACGCCCAGGGGCGTGTGATATACGGCTCCATCCGGGAGTATATGGCCTTTGTAGGCCGCACCGTGGGCGAGCCCCGCTGGAAGGCTGTAAACTTCAATCTCAACGGCTCTGACATAGCCTATGACGGGGATACTCTTCCTAAAGATGGTTCCCTTCTTACGCTTGACAACAACTTCACTCCTTTCAAGGAGGGTACGGACCCCGATAATACCAAGAACAGTTTTGCCCTTGTCACGTATACCTACTCAGTAGACTGGAGTGCCGATGAAGGCCGCGCGCCGTACATCCTTCTTTCGGTTTTCTATACGCGTAATTCCGACAGTGACCAGCTGCGCAGCTACTACCGTATCCCGGTGTGCGACGAGTCCAAGGTGACTTCCCTGGACCGCAACAACGTGTACATCGTGGATGTGGAGATTGCTTCCCTGGGTTCCTCCAACGAATCCTTCGAGGCCAAAGACGAAGAACTCAGGATTGAGTACCACGTAATCCCCTGGACAGAAACCAATATGAGCCAGGAGGCCACCACAGTCAAGATTTCGGATACCAAGTACCTTACGGTGCTTCCTACGGAATATATTCTCAAGGGAGACGATACCCAGAGCGTTGAGATGCTTTGGTATGCATCTGTGTCCATTGATGACGGCCGAATTGTGGACATCGATCCTTCGTCCCTCAATGTGACTTACGTGAACTATCTGGGTAATACGGTCGACATTAAAGGAACCGTAACCAAGCAGGTGAAGAACGATTCCGGTACGCTTGTAACGGCAACTGAAGCCAATACAGATGGCAAGAGAGACATAGTGATTACGTCTACGGCTCCAAATACCGGCGCACAGGGAGAGAAGGTTACCATTAAGCTGACTCCCAACGGCCTTATAGAGGTGAACTCCGAGGCCCTTGCCAGCCGTGCGGTCAAGGACATATCGTTTACCGTTTACCTCAAGAACGCCACGGGAGTTGAGCCTGTCACCATTACTGTCCGCCACTTCCCTCTGGACAATATCCAGTCCTTCACAGGTGTCTGGTCTTCAAAATGGAGTGAGTCCTATACAAGCGGGACGGTAAGGGAGTATTCCTTCAATCCTGCAGCGGATGGCTGGACAAGCTGGGATGGATATGATAATAATATTGAATGTTCTTACTCAGATTACAATAAGGCTAGTGATGGAAAGAGCACAAATGTTACAAATGATCCAATAGGAAGTGCATCCAATTACGACAGTCGTTCAGAGATAGAAAGTGGCGGTAACGGCTCTGCATTGCAAACAGCTTTCAGAAATGCAGTCCCTCAAGGAACCAGCCGACAGAATGCTAATTCAGAGGCCAATGCTTATTATGATGAGGATTCCGGTTATTGGTATTGGGGCCAGACGCAGACCACAAATAATACCAGTCAATACTCATATGACTGGAGTACTGGCGGCGGCTGGGGGGGCAGGACTTATTATCGGTGGACTACATATTATAGAAGACAATATTTTAAGACTGTGACGCATTACTATGCCCGCAGATATTACAGGGATGTCACAAAGAACATTCCGTCCACGGGCGACTGGGTAGACTGGGAGAACCATACTGGTACAACAACATATGATGATATAGGTTTTTACGCAAAGGTCTATGCAAACGGAGTTTCCAACCCCATTGACTCTGGCGGATCCACTTATCACACAGACGACAGTTTCAGCAACCTTACAAACCCGCAGATGTATGTTATTCAGCTTACATCTACCAGTGACGAGTACGCCATAGGAAAGCCGGTTCTTGATGGAAACTATCAGTCCCAGGACAATGTTTGTTCACCTGCGTTCATGATTGCATCCCAGCTTGGTGCGGTTAGCGGCGGTGCATATACCGCGACCACAGCAGCAGAGCACTGCGGAACATATATGGAAGTTGGTGATGACGGAACCAGATATGTTAACTGGCGCCTTCCCACCAAGGCCGAAATTGAGACCATTATCAAGTACCAGACAGAGGGTGTAGCAAGCTATGGGGTAACAATGGTCCGTGTACTGGCCGGCCGGTATTATTGGGCCCTGGATGGCAACAGTTACCAGGCCTATGCATCCGGCACTAACAATACTTTCACCCGTTGCGTCCGTGACCTCACCATGGAAGAGGTGAATAAACTTAACAAGACAACCGAGTAATAATGAAGCGCTTCTCATACATACTTGCCATTCTTGCGGTTTTCGGCCTTTCTTCTTGCATGAAGGAAGCGGAGACCGTGATTCCCGGCTATGAGGGCGTTTCGGCAAGCCTTATTAAGGAACTTGGCCTGGATGAGCCGGAGATGCCGGTACGCCTTGGCTTTGACCTCCCCGGAGAGAAAATCACATATTCCACAAAGGCCAGCGTCGTGGGTGGTGATGAAGATCCCTCAGACTTTATCCAGAACCTCTACCTTATCTGTTTTACCAAGGAAGGAATCTACCTTGGCTGGCGCAAGGCAGTCCTGAAAGAAGATGAGCAGAATTTCACTCATGACGGCATCCACTGCCGGGGCCGAGAACTCTTTGAGGGCACGGTTCCTTCCCGTACCGCCCGCATCCACTTCTTGGGCAACGTGGGAATAGGTGTGGCCGATGGCTACGCCCCTTCCAACATCCCTGGCAACGACCAAATTGGCGGCAATGAGAACACCCTCATTAAATCCGCCAAAATGACGGTAGGTATCACGGACCGTACCATTTGCTACTGGGGCTTCCATGGAGAGAACAGCTCCGAGGACATGAAATCGTGGCTGGCCTTGGCCACAACAGATCCCTTAACCGGCACGGTCACCTATTCAAAGAAGGACGGACACAACGTGCACCTGGTGCGTGACCGTGCAAGGGTGGACTTTGGCTACATGCTTGATTTCAAACGTTCCGACTCAGATGTTGCAGACGGCAAAACAGTTATCGTAAACGGCAATTCCTACACCATCTCCGAAGGTAAAATCACCATTGGCGGCCGCCAGTACACTATGGATAAAAATCCCACGGATTATACCATAAAATCCATCCACTGGATTCTTTCAAACGGCCTTAACAAGGGTTATCTGGCGCCGTATCACGACGAAAACCAGGACGACCATTTTACCGGATATTTTGACACGGGCTCATCTCCCGCACTTAAGGAAGATCGCCTTACAGAGTACGACAAAGCCGATGCTGCACGTTATACGGCTACGGAAGCGGATATGATGCAGATCTATGACGGTACCAACTCTATTGACGCGCCGCTTTTCCTCTTTGAAGACGAGAACCTTGAGAGCAATCCGCCCAAGATTATCCTTAAGGTTGTGTATCAGGTAGACGGCCAGGCTTCCACCAAGACAAAGTATCATACCCTCATGATGCTCAACGCGAGCCATGAACCTTGCAAGATTTACAGGAACCACAACTATATCCTGGATATTTTCGGCATACCATGGGAGGGCCTTGGATACACCAGTTTTGATGATGCCGTGAATTCCGTCACATACGCCAACAACCAGACTATCTCCATCAGTGAAGAAGTTCCGGCCGTAAATGACGGCAGGTTCCAGCTTTCCGTGCAGGGTGAGACGTCCATCATTTTCCAGAATCCGGCGCTTGTGGGCACTACACAAACCGTGTATTTTACCTATCAGGCAATGGCTTCCGGGGAAAACACAAGCGCTGTTACGGCCTCCGACTTCAAGGCGGCATGGACGGATGATGTTCGTTCATCCTTTGCAGGCCCTGATGTCACTGTCTCAGAGGTGAGCAATAATGGTTCAGTATTCAAGGGCGCCATCACTTTCACTCTTGGTACATCCATAAATTCGGCCTTACAGGGTGGTCAGATTGAGCTTAAGGACAAGCTCACCGGCATGACGCGTTTCATTAACGTATATACCATAGACAAGTTTAATTACCTGCCTTCAGGGGCTTCAGACTTGGAACTTGTGGATACTGGAGAGTCCCGTATGGTCAATGGGGTGTCCTGTCCCACCTATAAGATGGATGTGAAAATTCCTGGAGACTATCCTCTGGGACTGTATCCCATCAAGATGCGCATTGCATCCATTACGCTTAATCCTTTCAGGGTAGAGCGCCGCTCTTCCGGCAGTTCTACTCTTGAGGAGACGGTGGATAACGTGGCCGTGGCCATGGGCGGAACGGAGAATGGCTCCGTGCTGGATGGCGAAACCCTTGCGGGAATGTCATTCACAACGGATGCTGCAGACCGTCTTCAGTGGAATTATCATGCCGACGGCGAGCCCTGGAACTTCTGGTTTGTGGATACAATCATCAGTAAGCCTACAATGGACGAAGGCGGTGAAACCGTAGAGGATAACAGGGATAAAATCTATACTTTCTATTTTGATGATATCCGTAACCTCAGGGCCTATGCAAACAGGCCGGTAAACGTTGGACTTTTCTTTAAAATCAAATATTTTGGAGATGCTGTTGAAGTAACTCCGAAAAATATTTGAATGTTCCAAAAATTAAATTAAATTTGCATATCCGGTACTGGATATGCATTTTTTGAATTGGAAACCCCTCATATTGCTCCTTAGTTTTCTTGCCGTTCTGGCCCAGGGTGGAGCGGTGGCGTCTGCCCAAACTGATGAAGTTTCCTCTTCTTCTCCTGTAATGGCCGTAAGCCCGGAGGACGGCTCGCTTTGGATGGCAGCCCCCGGAGATGGTCTCTACAGGCTTGGGCGTAACGGACGCATTCTGCATTACAGCGTTGGCTCCGGGCATCTTAAGAATGATACCATTGTGTCTTTGGCTTTTGATGCTTCCGCTACCTTGTATATTCTGGATGCTGCCGGACAACTTACTCGCTATTCTTCCATAGAAGGTTTTTCCTCTGTCCCTTCCATAGACGGTGGGATAGGTTCACTTTCAGAATCGGCCGGTATACCTTATATTATAAGGGACAGCCTGCTGTATTCTATCTCCTCCGGCGTGCCGGAATTTGTAAGGACTTTGCCTTTCAGCATTTCTTCAGGATTTTTACCTGAGCTGGAGTGTGAAGAAGAAGTTCAGCCAGACTCTTCATTGGATAAAGAGGAGAGTTCCGGGTTTAAATTGTGGCCGGTTATCATTGCGCTTCTTGCCGGACTTTGCCTTGGAGCAGTTCTATCGAGGCTTTTTGCCGCAAAGAAAGTTGTTCTGCAGGAGCCTGTCGTTGAGGTTAAGCCGCTTGTCCAGAAGCCGCTTGTCCAATCGACGGTTTATCCTGAACCCGTTGTTCCTGAACCCGTTGTTCCTGAACCCGTTGTTCCGGAAACTCCCTTTTTGGAGCAAGATTCCGTTCAGGAGGAAGATTCCTCATCCATGCCCACGGACAACAATATCGTTGCCGCACTGCAGGCATCGGAGTTCGGCCGGCAGGTACTGGAGCATGTTTCGGCCCATCTGTCGGATTCCGGTTATGGCGTTGAGCAAATTGCCGCAGACCTTGGCATTACGCGTATCCACGTAAACCGCAAACTCAAGGCCGAAACCGGGTATTCTCCGTCTTCGGTGTTCAAGACCATCCGCATGACTCAGGCTAAGAGGCTCCTTCTTGAGGGCCGGTATCCCGTTGCCGAAATTGCAACGCGCTGCGGATTCTCAACGGCATCATATTTCTCCACTGCGTTCAAGGACTTCTTCGGCCAATCTCCGTCAGAGTTCCTCATTTCTCAGAACAAGGCAAAATGAAACTGAGGAGGGCTCTCATATCGGTTGTAGCGCTGCTGAGCTGGATTGGCGGTAATGCCCAGTCTGCGCCGGATGTCCGTACTAAACTCAGTTTCAGGGTGGGAAAATCAGAGGTAAACCCCAATTTCATGGGCAATGAGGCCGCCCTGAACCTTATGGATCAGGTGTTTGGCGCTCCTGTCACGCCTTCGGCCATTGAAATTACGGGTGTTTCATCTCCGGAGGGCCCCTATTCCCTCAATGCCAGGCTGGCCCGTGAGCGTGCCGCTGCCACGCTGGATTTTTTGAAGGCCCGTTATCCTTCCGTTCCGGATTCCCTGTTCACGGTAAGCACTGTTGCCGAAGATTGGGATGGAGTGGTCCGGTATCTGAGGCGCTCGGACAAACCCTGGAAGGAGCAGGCTCTTAAGATCATTGAGTCTGGCGGCAAAAACAGAAAAGCCCAGCTTAAGGACCTTTGGGTTGGTGAAGCCTGGGACGATCTTGTTAAAAATGTGTTCCCCGTTCTTAGGAAAGCGGAGATTACAGTTTCGCTACCGGCCTATGAAGATCCTTCGCCAATGCTGAGTTTCCGCATGGGGTATAGGCATCTTGAGCCGGGACTTTACAATAATTCGGAGATTCTTTCTTCCGTCAAGAAAAAAATAGAGGGAGGGTATAGCGGCCCTATTGTACTAACCGGGTATCATTCCCCGGATGGTAGTGCTTCGGCCAATGAAAAACTTTCGCTTGCCCGTGCCCAGAAAGTAAAGGACTATTTTGTGAATGTCCTTGGTTACCCGGCCGAAAAAATTGAAATCCGCGGTGGCGGAGTTGACTGGGAAAAATTCGCCGCCACAGTTGAATATTCGTACTATGGTCCAGACCGCGCATGCGTTTTGTCAATTCTGAGGGACCAGAATCTGACATCGTCTCAGAAGAAGCAGGCTTTGCTTTCTCTTAGAGGCGGTGCAACTTGGAGGGAACTCAAAGAAAATCAGATGCCCGTGCTTTGTGCCGTGGGCATAACGTATAGTGATGACACTGAACCGGTTAAGCCCGTAGTGGAGGAACAGCCTTCCGTTGAGGAGCCGGTTTCTCAAGAGCCGATGCCAGAAGAAAAGCCGGAGCCCGAGGTTCCGCCTGTGATAGAGGAACCTCCTGTGGAAGAGCCTCCGGTAGAGGAACCGCCAGTCGAAGAGCCGCCGGTCGTCGAGGAACCTAAAGTAGAACTTCAAGTAAAGGGCACGGCTCTTTTTGGCGTCGGGACCAATCTCCTTTTTGACGCAGTGACAGGGGTGAACGCATCTGTCGATATTCCCGTTGGCAAGCATTGGGACATAACCGCAGACTTCATTTTCCCTTGGTGGAAAAACCGCAACAATAATCTGGCTTTCCAACTTCTCCATCTGGACCTGGGAGCGCGTTATTATTTCAAGCCATGGGAAAATCGCAGCCAGGATGTACTCAGAGGCTGGTTTGCAAGCGCTTCTGCAGGCGCCGGCTACTACGATTTCGCCCTTTGGAACCCTAAAGGCGTCCAAGGAGAGGAGCTAAAGCTCTCTGTAGGAGGCGGTTACACCTGGGCGCTAGGGGATTGGTGGAGGCTTACCGCAGAGTTTGGTATAGGACCTGTATTCACCAGATATCGCATTTATGAGGCCGAAGCCCCAGACCGTTTGGTTGTAACGGATCAGTATTCAAATGTCTTCCTGAGGCCTACTACGGCCAAAATCTCTCTTACTTATCTGCTTCACAGCACCCCTAGAGCCCGATAGTGTTTCAAAATCTAAAGCATTTTGATTTTGAAACACTATTGATTATTTCTTCCTTTTGAGATCTCTCGACTCGCTACGCTCGCTCGAGATGACACCGTCATCGCGAGTCGCTTGATGCGTCATTGCGTGCACTCCTATTTGTCATTTCGAGCGAGCGTAGCGAGTCGAGAAATCTCATATGCTATTGCATCTTCCAAATCTTGTGCATATATTTGTACAAATTATTGTTGTATGCAAGTAGTTACCATTTCCGGCTTCAGAGCCAACATCAAACAGTACTATGATAACGTTCTTCTCACTGAGGAGCCTCTAATCATAACAAAAGGGGATAACGGCGCCGTTTTAATCCCTCTCAAGGAGTTTAATTCCTTGCAGCGTCGTCTTGAATTCTATAAAAATACGCAGGCTGTGCGTGATTTAAAGGAGGCTGTAGACCAAATGGCTTCCGGAAAACTCATTGAAGTAACCGATATCGACGCCTTATGAAGCTCTATTTAAGCCCCAAAGCACAGTATCAATTTCAGGCTTTGAAGGCAAAGAACATCAAGTACGCAGAGCAGGTCAAGGCCATTCTACTAGACATTAAGGAGCATCCTCTGGAGGGTATCGGCACGCCTGAACTCTTTGACATTTCCCTGCCTGGATACTGGGAGCGCCGTTTCAACGGAAGCGGCATGATACTCTATTACCATGAGGCCGATTATGTGGTAATAATCAGCATAGGCAATGAGCTTCTGCCGTCGTTTGAGGAGTTGCCGTCTGCTCTCAGGAAAATGTCCCAGACCGACTATGCGGCCTCAATTCGTCTAATGGAAGCCAACAGGGCGCATGAAGACGATCCTAAAGTGGGGATATTCTGGTACAATAGTTCCTGGAATGAATTATTCGGCGTTGTGGCGCGTTCTCTTAGGGATTATTCCAAGCCAAACGCATCTGAGGGGCGTATAACGTGCTCTGAAATGCACGAAGCCGTATGGAAGAAAGAGTATAACCGCCAAAAGTTTCACGGAGACGGTTCCGGCCCGTTTATCGGCCCTTATGAAAACAAGCCCAGGGGGAGGGTCTTCTATCTTGTGGAGGAAGACCGCTTTGTAGTTGCGGTTGGGAAATGGCTGGAGGAATATCCTCAGGCCAGGGAACTTATCCTTGAAGAGTTTGATCTGCCCAGGGATAAAACGTCATTTGAGTACGCCGTACACTGGGATATCGGCCACACCTGGCGTTAGTTTATATAGAAGGTGACGGCGGTGGATTCGCCGTTTTCGTCCACTATAGTAAGGGTATGTTTCCCTTTTTCCGGAGCCAGTTTCATCTCATGGATGAGGCTGGTTTCTCCTATATAGTTTCCGTCCAGATGCCACCATATTTTTGTGGCCGGATTGTGGTGCGCGGCCTTGAAAACGGCACCTTCAATTTTCCCGGAAAGCTGCCTTGGAAGCTGCAGCGTGCTGCCCTGTGAGGGGTAAATAAAGCCGATAGATGCCGTAACAGCCTTCTTTGCGCCTGTATATTCCGGATGATGCGGCCTGTAATACCACTCCATTGCCGGAGGCAGCACAAACTCCCCGTTTTTGTGATACGGGCAGGCCTCAGTGTCAAGCCCCGCCGCCGGAATAAGCATGTCCTCAGTGTCCGTGCAGTCCGGCCCGGCAAGGTACCCGCTAAGGGTGCATACCTTTGCCCACTCAGACCCCCGGTCGTTGCCGGGGGTGACGTTTGCCCTGTCGTTGCCGGGGGTGACGTTTGACCTGTCGCTGCCGGGGGTGACGCGGCCGTCATGCCCGGCTTGACCGGGCATCTCAAACCAACCCCTACTCACCGGCAGGAGGTTGAGAATGTCAAACATCACAGGCCCGGCAACGCGTGCACCGGTGAGGCCCGGGACGCCCTGGCCCTCGGCATTCCCGGCCCATACTCCAATGGTGTAATCCGGAGTCATTCCAACAGCCCAGGAGTCCCTGAAACCATAGCTGGTGCCGGTTTTCCAGGCCGCTTTGCGTACAGAGCGTATGAGCCTCCAGTCAAGTTCGTCGGGCCTGTTAACCTCTTTCAGGGCATCAAGCGTATACCACGCTGCAAGGCTTTCGGCGGCGTCTTTTACCATGTTGGAATACATGCGCGTAATCTGGTCCAGCCTGCATTCTCCGCCACCAAGGATCAATGACAATCCGTAGTGTGATGCTTCATTTTCTAAAGTGGTAATGTTGCATTTTCGCAAGTTGTCCAGGAACTTTGGGACGCCGTATTCCTGGAGCAGAAATACCGCCGGAATGTTGAGGGAGCGCGCAAGAGCCTCATTTGCCGGAACTGCTCCATAGTACTGATGGTCAAAGTTTTGGGGCGCAAATCCGCTTAGGTTAATGGGAACGTCCGGAAGAAGGGTGCGGGGGAGTATGGTCCCTTCCTCAAGTGCAGCCGTATACAGCGCCGGTTTCAGGATACTGCCGGTAGAGCGTGGAGATGCCGCTACATCTACCTGTGCTCCAGGGCGTTTTCTGTCCGGAGAAGTGTTCCCTACATAGGCTATTATATTGCCGCTGTGGTTGTCTATTACAACTGCAGCCATGTCGGCAATGCCTTCTTTGGCGTAGTCGTCGCTTCTCCTGTCGCAGGCTTCCTCTATGGCCTTTTGAGTGGAAAAGAGTATTCCAGTTCTTGTCCGTTCTCCTTTTTTGCAGTGCTCTACGTAGTGGCTGGCATAGCTAGGGAGTTGAAGTGGTGCTTCAGGTAAAGGCTCTTCAAGTGATAATTCAAGCGTTTCTGCGTCTATGTCTCCGTGCTCATATAGCTTTTGCAGCAGCCTGTTTCTTTTGTCCTTCAAAAGTTCGCGGTTTTTCCCCGGGTGCATGGATGCCGGGGCATTGGGAAGTACTGCCAGAGTGGCAGATTCGGCCCATGAGAGTTCCGCGGCAGGCCTCCCGAAGTACCTCCATGCGGCGGCTTCAAGCCCCACCACATTGCCTCCAAACGGTGCGTGGGCCGCATACAGAGCCAGTATTTTTTTCTTGGAGTACCGCAGTTCCAGCCTTGTGGCCTGCACAGCCTCAATGGCTTTTTGCCAGATGGTGCGCTCTTTCCCGCGGGAGAGCCTTATCACCTGCATGGTGATGGTGGAGCCGCCGCTTACTGTGTGCCCGTGGCTCAGGTTGTCTTTGATGGCGCGCCCTATTGCCAGCGGATCCACACCCGGGTGCCACCGAAACCGCTTGTCCTCAAACTGGATAAGGGCCGTGGCAAAGCGCTCCGGCACGGTATCTGACGGGGGAAAACGCCACTGCCCGTCATCGGCAATCCTTGCCCCAAGGAGTTCTCCTTCGGCACTTTCTACAACTGTGGAATAAGGTACGCCTTTAAACAGTTCCCGCGGCAGGCATAGCAGCCATGCCAGGGCAATTGCCCCGGCCACAACCATTATTATTCTGTTCCTTTTTTCCATATCCCCCCTTGGACCAGGTCCAGTGCAAATCTGGACGAGGTGCAATTATACCCCCTGGACCTGGTCCACCAAGTATGGGCTACATATACTTGAGTGGCACACCTACTGGACCAGGTCCAGCCACTAAAAATGTACCTGGTCCAAAAATGCCTTGGACCAGGTCCGCAGGCAATAGTTGTAAGAGAGCTACTCCACTGCCGCCACGCCATCGGCCGTGGAGGCCGAAATAGCGGGCTGGTACATGTCCTGGCACACTGTTGCGGGCATCACAAAGTTGCCGCAGTATGCCGCCCTGAGGCTAACTGTGAAGGTCTTGCTGCGTCCTTCGGGCAGGCCGAAGAACCAGTCGGCGCGGGTGTCGCGGATGTCCATGTGGTCGTAGCCGTCGGCCTCCGTTACGGCGCCGGAGAGTCTCTCGTTCAGGATCTCCCAGCCGGAAGGAATGCCGAAACTGAGCGCCAGGGCCTCGTACGCTCGTGCAGCCGACATATTGGTAACCGTAATCACAGCCTTGAAGCGTGTTCCTTGGGCTATGGAAGCGGGGCTTATCGCCTTGCCTTCGTCGGAGAGGAATTTAACATCCATCTTGAGCCCGTTTGCGCTGCCCTTTGTACGGGCTTCACGGGAAGTTTTAAGGATGGTGCCGTACAGGGTGCCTTCGGAGGTATTAACCAAAGCGGCATCGGCCTTCACAGGCACGGAAACCATACCGGCGGCGCTCACAACTTCTTCGGCCCCCAGTTTTGCACTGATTCCGCTGCCGGGAGCTTTGTCGTACAGAATTCTGTAGGCCGCGGCGGTAAAGGCCGATTCCTGCGTAGAGAGCTCCCATGACGGCAGGCTCTCCTGCGCAAATGCCAGGGCGTCGGCAATTCTTTCCGTGCGCACAAGGGCCTCCAGGGCAATCATCTTGTCGCGGTACGGGGTGCCGTAGGTGATGTTGTAAGGCTGGTAAGACGGGAACTCCCTGCCAATCCCTTCAAGGAGGGCATCGGCCTGGGCCTTCTTACCTGAAATCATATAGGCCGAAGACAGCATCCATCTGGCGGCATCCGTAAGTTTGCCGGATTCGCGGAGCCTGTTCATGGAAGACAGGTTGGCCTCCCCGGCAAGCGCCATTACATACAGCCTGTAGGTTTCGTCAAGCTGCGGGAAGAAGTCGGCATCGGCAATGCGGTAAACCTGGCTCATCTTCCTTTCATAACTCTTCCATGCCTTCAGCACTCCGGCATCAACGCCGAAGCCGTCTTTTTCGGCCAGGGTAAGGAAGTGACCTGCCATTGAAGACACCCAGGAGTCGGACTTTCCGCCGCCCCAGTAGGCAAAGCCGCCGTCGGGGTTCTGCCTGGAGTACAGTGCTTGTATAATCTGAGGAATGAGTTCCTTTGCGGCCTCCTTGTCTTTGTCGCTGAGCATGGGCATCAGGGACGCCATGGTAATGCCGCGGGCGCTGAGCTGCTCACCACAGCTGTACGGATAGTTCTTCATATCTTGGAACATTTTCCCTGCATCCAGGGCGGGGAAGCCCGCAAGCTGGAGGGTGGCTTCTGCGGGAACCTCACGGCTTGCACCCTTTTCAATAATGAAACGCTCCACGGATGTCACCTCCGGATATGGATTCTGAACAGTGAGGGCGATAGTTTCGGAGGCCTTGTGGCCGGAGCCGGAGGCTTCTACCGTTACATGCGTCACGCCTTCACTTTCCGCCTTCAGGCCGAAACTTACCATCTTGTCGCCCTTCCCGCTGAAACTCACCTTCTGCGTGGAGGCTCCCGTAATGGCTGCCGGGCCGTCGGCCTTGATGCTAACCGTCACGTCCTTCACGCCCTCTTCCATTGCAAACACGTTCACCGGAACGGATACTTCCTCTCCGGAGCCAAGGATGCGGGGCAGTGTGGCTACAACCATTAGCGGGTTCTGTACCGTGACAGTTTTTTCGGCATTGCCGTAAGCGCCTTCGTGGGCCGCCACAACCATTACCCTCACGCTACCCACGTACATGGGAAGTTTCAATTTCAAAACATCAGTTTCTTTTGCCTTGATTGTCCTGGGCTCCAGGAACAGGACCACCGGATTGAAGCGGTTGTCCTTGCGGGCGTTCTTTATGGCGTCTTCGTCACCGCCGATGGATGCCAGCGGGACCAGTTTGCTGCCATAAGCGCCAACCACCTGGTCGTAGAGGTCCCAGGTCTTTACGCCAAGGGCTTCGGGCTTGTACATGCGGCTCCAGGGATCCGGAGTCTTGAAGGCGGTAAGGTCAAGAAGGCCTTCGTCCACTATGGCAAGCGTATAGGTCATGGGCTTCCCGCTTTTTTCAGAAACCTTTACGGTGAACTCTTCTTCCGGATGAAGCACGCCCGGAAGCGAGACTACGGGGTTAAGGTGAGAGCCCGGATTTTCCACGTTTACTCTCTGGACTCCGTACAGTCTCAGGGGGAGGTCGTTGACGCTGTTTCCGTAAGGCTGGAGGAGGGTTATGTTGATAAAGAAGTTGGGAGCCATTTCCGCTGTAACCGGCACTTCAAACGGTGTATCATTTTCCGATGTGTTTACCCATGTCCTGGAAAGCACTCCGCCGGCGTTTTCAATGGACACCAAAGCCTTGCCATCCTTGGCTGCAGGTATGTATACCACGGCTTTTTCCCCAACTTTGTAGGAAGGTTTGTCCGTAGAGAAGGTGAGCATTGTGAGGGACTCGGGATCCTTTCTTGAAGCCCTTCCACGGTACTCCGGCCAGTCAAATGTTACAAATTTGCCACTAACATGACCACTATCCGTGTCACGTGCCAGAACAAGGTACCTACCCCACTCCGGATATTCCTCACGTACAGTGAATGAAACATCTTTGTCACCACTAACAACAGTTCCGTTAGCAATCTTCTTCACAGAGCTGCCGCTTATGTAGGCATCGAGGTCGGATCCGGGGTTGTCCCACCACCAGTTCCAGCCGGCCTTATACACTGCATATTCTACCTTGTGACCTTTGACCCTGTTACCAAAAGAGTTCAAAACCGCAACCTTGAACACCTGGTCTTTGTCTGTTTCAAGGAAGTCTCCTTCAGGGGCCAGGATTCCAACATAGGCGCTGTACGGGGAGTAGGGAAGGGTTTCCGTAGTAAAGCTCTCGTCTCCGCCGGGCTCTTCCACTGCGGTAAGGATTGTGGCCTGGAGCATTCCCGGGGCGTTTTCGGCCGCGGGAAGGGTAGGCTGTACGGTAATGCTACCTTTATCTGAAAGGCGGCCTTTGTAGAGCTCAAATTCCGCCGTTGTGAAGTTTCCGGAAGGATTGTTGAAGGTATACTTTTCAAAACCCTCAAAAGCCGTGCTTCCGGCTTTCCTGAGCGTTACCTGAGCCCTTACTGCATTACCTGCGGCGGCGCCTCCGGCAAGCCAGCTGGCCTGGGCCTCAAGGTTTACTTTCTTACCGGCCTCCAGGATGGCGGGGTACTTAGTGTCAATCTTTAGCCTGTTGGGCTTAATTGTCTCTACGTGAAGTGTTTTGTGGAAAGAACTGCCGCCAACTTTGAGGTAGGCGTTCCAGTATCCCGTGGGGTCATCGGCCTTTGTGGGGACTGCAAAACTGTAGAATCCGTCTGTGCCTTTGCGCACGTATTTTCCATAGAACTGGCCCTGAGGGGTGTAAACCTCAAGGGTTGCAGGATGGCCCTCCGGCAGGGACTTTGATTTATCGGCCACAATGGCAGTCACGTGCATTGTGTCTCCGGGGCGCCATACGCCGCGCTCTCCGTAGATAAAGGCTTTGAGGCCTTCCTTGACAACTTCTCCTCCGGTGTCAAAACGGCTGAGTGAACGCTCGTTGCCATCGTTTACCTTAAGATAAGCTGTGCTGCCGCCGGCCTTTGCCACAACGGCAAAAGGCTTGTGGGCTACTGCTATTTCGGCCAGTCCCTTTCCGTCTGTGCTGGCTTTTCCAAGGCTCTGGAGCTGGAAGTCAAAAACCTCAATCTTTGCCCCGGAAACCGGCTTTGCGGTGATAAGGTCCGTTGCCGCCACCCAAATGGTGCCTGCGCCGGAATACTGGGCAATTAGGCCAAGGTCGCTGGCAATAAGCTGCACTGCCGGGAAGTGGTCCGTGTCCATGTAGTAGGAAGGCTTGGAGGGATCCTCGGTCTCTTTCCAGTTGTACTCTTCCCAGTTGTAGTCGTTGTCCCAGTAGTAGGTTTCGTCGGTGTCCCAGGTGGCGTTGTCCCGGGCCGAAAGCGTTCCGTCCTGGGATGCCGGGCTAAGGAGGTACTCTCCATCTTTGCCCCACAGGCTCTGGTCCTGCCTGAAGTTTAGCCTGATGCGGTAAATAGCACCGGGCTCCTGCTTGAACATGTTACTTAAGTCAATGGAGAAATTGTTCCATTTTTTAAGGTCCTTGCTGGCGTCCAGGGGAATGTCTCCGTGCCAGATGAGCCTGCCGTTACGCCTCAGGCTGTTTCGGCCGCCAAGGTTGTTTTCCTGTAGGAAGGAGAGGACGTTTTTCTCATAGATCTTGATAACTCTCACCTCCACTGCGCCAAGGTTTACCGCGCGGAAGGGGAGGGTGAGACACTGGTTGTCCGGGAGGATGTTGCCCCTTAGCGGAATCTCCACAGCGGGCTTTTCCTCCTCCTGGCCGAATGTCTTTGTGAAAGCGGCGCCAAGGGTGTTTCCCGTGGCGTCTTTAAGGCTTTCGGCAATGGTGAGGGCAACTTCTTCACGTGCGCCTTCAAAGTGCACGGTAAGGAGGGTATCCTGAAGCTGGACATAACTTCTGGCAACGCCGGTGAGTTCCACAAGGCCCTTCACCTTTGCGTTCACCGGCTCTTCGCTGAGCACTACTTCAACCCTGCCGGGCTTCATGACTGCTTTTTTCACGCGGAACGGCCTTCCGTTGTCCGGCTCCTCGGGGTCTTCTTCCACCGCAGCCCTGGCGCCCTTTACGGTGAGGCTGTAAGTGAAGTTCTCCGGAGCGCCGCTGCTTTCCGGAAGCACTTTTCCAAGGGCAAAGCTTACCGTGTAGGTTTTCCCTGCTTCAAGGCTCTCCGGGGTGTAGGTGACGGATGTGGGCGAATTCCACAGCACCGTGCCCTCAGTCTTGGGCGAGGTTGTGAAAAGGCCCTCCGTGGGCATGCTCACGGCGCTTTCGGCAAGGTCTATCCTCAGGGCCGAATCTTCCGTGACAATACCGCCCGTGTATGCCTCAATGTACGGGGCAAAGTCTGCGGCGCTGGGCGATTGTGCCTTTTTGCCGCCGTTCCCGCAGCTGCTAAGGCCGAAAACTACAATCATCCCGGCCAAAAGCAGTGTACCGTTTGCCGTCCTTCCCACGGCGCGTGGAGATAATCTATTCATAATCAGTTAGTTATGCAATTTAGGGTGCTTTAAATCACGCACCCTCTTTTATATAATGTGCTTATAATCAGTTATTTGGCTCCACGTCTGCCGATTTCCTCAAGTCCGTCACGCAGCCTTGACAACCCTTCCAGCAGCGTGCTGCGCGGGCAGGCGATGTTAAGCCGCATAAAACCTTCACCGGCATCTCCATATATTGTGCCAGTGCTTAGCACAAGGCCGTGTTTGGTCTTTAGGTGCTCTCCAAGGGCCTCGGAACTAATGCCATAAGCCCTGCAGTCCAGCCACATGAGATAAGTGCCCTCAAGCGGCGGGGCCGAAACAAGCGGAAGCTCGTCTTCCAGGAAGCAGTATACGGTGCGGGCATTGTGCCACAGGTATTCGCGCAGGGCGTCCAGCCACGGGCCTCCTTCACCGTATGCGGCCTGAAGGGCGGTGGCGCCGAACACGTTTACGTCGCAGCACTCGTTGTCGTTGATTGCGCGGTCCATCTTGGCAAGCACTTCCGGCGAAGCGGCGTAGATGTTAGCTATCTGGATACCTGCAATGTTAAACGGCTTGGTAGGGGAGAAGCACGTAACGGAATTTAAAACATATTCTTCCGGAAGAGTTGCCCACGGTGTGTAGTCGTGGCCGGGATATGTGAGCTCGCAGTGGATTTCGTCGGACACAACAAACACGTTGTTCCTGAGGCATATTTCGGCCATGCGAAGAAGCTCTTCACGGGTCCATACGCGGCCAACGGGATTGTGAGGGTTGCATAGAAGCAGCATGCGGGACTCCGCGGCCATCTTCTCAAACAGTTCCCAGTCTACGGTGTAGAGCCCGTTTTCATAGTGCAGCGGGCAGGATGCCTGTACGCACTTGTTGTTGCGGATTGCGGGGAAAAAAGCATTGTAGCACGGGGTCATCACAATCACCTTGTCCCCAGGGACCGTCATGGCCTTTATTGCGGCCGAATATGCCGCGATGACTCCGGTTGTGGGCACTATGTTGTCCCTGGAAATTCCCTTCCAGCCGTGCCGGGTGCTGAACCACCGGTCCATTACCTCAAAGTAATTGTCCGGCAGGAGCTCGTAGCCAAACACTCCGTGATCCAGCCTGCGCTGGAGCGCCGCACGGATTTCCGGAGCCACCTCAAAGTCCATGTCCGCTACCCATAGCGGCAGGGTTCCGGGGAACATGTCCCACTTAACGCTCTCCGAGCCCTTTCTGGAAGGGCATGTATCAAAATTGTAACTCATTCCACGGTAATTTTGCAGTCTCCTGGAGCCTTGATGTTCTTGTCCAGGATAACCTCTCCAATGCTTCCGGCCTTGATGAAGCCGCTGCGAGGGTTCTTCACGGAAACGATATGGCCTTTGACCGTGGCCTTCACGGAGCTGTACTCAAATGCAAGGTCTGCGTCCGGCTCAAAGGTGCAGTCTTCCAGCACCAGGTTCTCGCAGTAGCAAAGCGGCTGGGTGCCTCCAATGTGGCAGCGCACCAGCCTGAGGTTCTTGGAGTACCAAGCCAGAAATTCTCCGTTGATCACGGAGTCGTAAACCGTGATGTTCTCGCTCTCCCAGAACGCATCCTTGGTCTGGAGGTTGGCGTTACGGATTACGGCGTTCTTCACATACTGGAAAGAGTAGTTCCCGTGGAGTTCGTAGCCGTCAATATCCACATTCTCGCAGTGCATGAAGATGTAGTTGGCATCGGCCGTGTAGACGTTCCTGAGCTTGATGTCCCGGCAGTCCCAGAAAGTTTCCTGCGCCATTGGCATGCGGACATTTTCAAGATACACGTCACTTATGCGACGGAACATCTTGGGCGCCTCCACAAGGGTGTCAGACATCTTGCAGCCGCGGGTGTACCACAGCGCCGCGCGTGCTCCCTCCCGGAAAACGCAGTTTTTGATTGTGAAACCGTCACATTCCCAGAACGGGTACTTGCCTGCAAATTCGCAGTTAACGGCTTCAATGTCTGCACATTCCTTAAGAGAAGATTCTCCGGGGCCGATTTTCACCCCTTCCAGCCTGAGCCCGTCACGCCTGCAGTACAGCGGACGCTCGCCTTCAAAGTATTGGTTTATGATTGTTTCCATAGTGGCACAAAGATACTAAAAAAAGATCACATACCCGCATACGCCCCGGCCTGTTCGGCCGTGGAGACAACACGCTTGTGATCAAGCGTTTACACAAAAACGTCTACCCTTAATAAGGCAGACGTTTTTGCATAAACTTTTGTGTGTCAATTTTTTATCTCCACGCCTTGAGATCCCTCGGCTTCGCTCGGGATGACAGCGGATGGCTACATCATTCCGCCGGCAGGCATTGCGGGAGCTGCGGGAGCGGGCTCCGGGATGTCTACAATTCCGCATTCTGTGGTGAGGAACATGCCGGCTACGGAAGCGGCGTTCTCCAGGGCCACGCGGGCAACCTTTGTGGGATCGATAACACCGGCCTCGTACATGTTCACATATTCGTCCGTGCGGGCGTTGTAGCCGAAGTCGCCTTTGCCTTCGCGGATCTTGTTGATGATTACGGATGCCTCCACGCCTGCATTGGCGGCAATCTGACGGAGAGGTTCCTCAATTGCGCGCTCGATGATGTGGATACCGGTTGTCTGGTCTTCGTTCTCGCCTTTAAGGCCCTTCAGGGCTTCGGCTGCACGGATGTATGCTACACCGCCGCCGGGGAGGTAACCTTCCTCAACTGCTGCGCGGGTGGCGTTGAGAGCGTCGTCCACGCGGTCTTTCTTTTCCTTCATTTCAACCTCTGTGGTGGCACCAACGTATATCACTGCTACGCCGCCTGCGAGCTTGCCAAGACGCTCCTGGAGTTTCTCGCGGTCGTAGTCGGACTTGGTGGTCTCAATCTGGGCGCGGATTTGGTCGGCCCTGTCCTTGATGGCAGCCTGGTCTCCGGCGCCGCCCACGATTGTGGTGTTCTCCTTGGTAATTGTAACTTTTTCGGCCTTGCCAAGCATCTGGATGTTGGCGTTCTGGAGGGTGAAGCCGCGTTCTTCGGAGATTACAACTGCACCGGTGAGGATTGCAATGTCCTGGAGCATTTCCTTGCGGCGGTCTCCAAAGCCGGGGGCCTTCACGGCGGCTACCTTGAGGGTGCCGCGCAGACGGTTCACGACAAGCGTTGTAAGGGCCTGACCTTCAACGTCTTCGGCAATGATAAGGAGGCTGCGGCCTTCACGTGCAACGGGCTCCAGAACGGGCATGAGGTCTTCCATGTTGGAGATCTTCTTGTCTGTGAGGAGGATGTAGGCGTCGTCAAGGACTGCTTCCATCTTGTCTCCGTTTGTCATAAAGTAAGGGCTTATATAACCGCGGTCAAACTGCATTCCCTCAACTACTTTAACCTCGGTCTCGGTGCCTTTGGCTTCCTCTACGGTGATAACTCCGTCCTTGCCAACCTTTGCCATTGCGTCTGCAATGAGTTTGCCAATGTGGGCGTCGTTGTTGGCCGAAACCGTACCAACCTGCTCAACCTTGGAGTAGTCCTGTCCAACCGGCTGGCTCTGGGCCTTGAGTTCCTTCACAACTGTGTCTACGGCCTTGTCAATGCCCTTCTTGAGGTCCATGGGATTGGCGCCTGCAGCCACGTTCTTGAGGCCTACATTGATGATGGCCTGTGCAAGGACAGTGGCGGTGGTGGTGCCGTCACCTGCCTGGTCGTTGGTCTTGGAGGCAACCTCCTTCACCATCTGGGCACCCATGTTCTGGAACTGGTCTTCAAGTTCCACTTCCTTTGCTACGGTTACGCCGTCCTTGGTAATCTGGGGAGCACCGAACTTCTTTGCAATGACAACGTTACGGCCTTTAGGTCCAAGCGTTACTTTAACTGCATTTGCAAGTGCATCTGCACCGTCCTTCATGGCGGAGCGGACGTCTGTATTGAATTTGATTTCCTTTGCCATAATAATGATGATTTGAGATTTCTCGACTTCGCTCGAAATGACAGGCACTTCGTTCGAAATGACAGTGTTTAGAGGATTGCGAGAATATCGGACTGCTTAACAATGAGGTACTTCTTGCCATCTACGGTGACCTCCGTGCCGGCGTACTTTCCGTAAAGGACGGTTTCACCAACCTTTACTTCCATGGGCTCGTCCTTAGAGCCGGGACCCACGGCCACAATTACTCCCTGCTGGGGTTTTTCCTTGGCATTATCCGGGATATACAGGCCCCCGGCGGTCATGGTTTCGGCCTCTTTGGGCTCAATCACCACTCTTGTTCCTAATGGTCTAAGCATAGTTTATTGTGTTTTTAGTTTGTTCGTTTCGGCCGATATATAATCAACGGCCGTGCCAATGACGGGTTCACTGACAAAATGGCAGAGTGGCTGCTAAAGGGAATTGACGGCCGAAGCCTTTACGCTGAAAAAGCAGTTGGAGCCATCCGAGAGGATGCGGTACTCCTTATGGTTGCCCCATGACGCGGGACGGTCCTCTATTTTCATGTCCTCTCCGGTATCGTTGGAAACATACGGGCTTATCGCCTTGTGCCATCCCTTGATACGCGAAATGGCTGTTTCGGCCTTCATTTCTCCGCTGCAAAGCTCTTTCAAATATGAAACATAGAGGGCTTTCCACTCCGGTTTCCCAAGAAGCTTTGAAATGAGCGGATTGTCGGAACTTCCCCATTTCAGGGGGCTCTGGCGCCCGGCGTCGCTCTGAACTCCGCAGTTCAGGCTTGTCCCAAGGGTGTTGTCGTAGTCGTAGGGAATGAAGAAGAATTTTCCCTCTGGATTGAAGTAGAAATAGTAGTTGTTGGTGTTGTTCCAGTAGTCGTCCCACATGCCCACGGCAACGTTCACGGCGTAGGTTTTTAGAAGGAGTTCCACATCCATGGCCTGCTGCGCCCAGGCGTAGAAGGCTTCTCCGGACTTTCCGTTTAGGTTTTTTATAAACTCCTGAAGCTGTGCCTTTGCAGCGGTGAAGTCAGTTTCATCCGACTTCAGTTCATAGGTGTAGTCGTTCTTGTTGTCATCGGCCCCCATCCAGGCGTTGGGGTCACGGAGATTTGCGCCCCACCTGGCCTTCCAAAGATGACCGTCCCGGCCCTCGAAGGCACTCTGGCGCCGTTTCAGGTAATCTCCCTTCACGTGCTCCATGAGCTCGTACACGCCCATGTAGGTCTCCTTGCCGCCCACCGTTATCCAAAGGCGGGTGTACCCTGAACTTATGGCAGTCCACACACCGGCCCTGTGGAAAAGGTCGTAGCAGAAAACCTCGCGGCAATACGAAGGGTCGTCCTTGAACCACTTGAGGTCCAGGCGGGAAGTCCCAAGCAGTTTCTGGCCCTCTGTGTATTCGCTGAAATGCAGGCCGAAGTGCACGTGGTTAAGGTTTCCGGCTTCCCCGGGGTAGCGCCTTGAGGTGTTTCCCTTTAACCGCAGTCCGGCGCCCGTCACCTTTTGCACCTGCGTGCCGTCCTTGTACTCTATATCGGCCGGAATGTACTCCTGGGTGTTGTTGTTCTTGTTGAAAGCGTCCAGAAGCGTTTTCCAGTTTTTGTCCGTTACGGTAATGCGCACCTCCGGTACATTTCCGCTCTCCGGAAGCACCGGAATAAGCCGGGGGATGTCTGTGCCGTCTTGTGAACCGCTGCCTTGCGAGCTGCTGCTGCCGGAATTCGGCCCGGCCCCCGCCGCCGGTATGATCTCCTGCTTTGTGCAAGCCGCCGCTACCGCCGCCGCAAGGCAAAATATGTACGCTAACCGTTTCATCCTAACAAATATACACACTTTTTTCCAATCTTTTGCCTTCACAGCTCCAATCCCGATGGTCTCCTTTTCGGCTCCGGTGCAAAACCACCCCGTTTTTGCACCTGGCACCGTGCTTTCCACGCCCTCCGGTGCAAAACCACCCCGTTTTTGCACCTGGCACCGCGTTCCCACTGTCCTCCGGTGCAAAACCACCCCGTTTTTGCACCCGGCCCGGTGTTTTCCCCGCCCTCCGGTGCAAAACCGCCCCCTTTCCGCACCTGGCACCGCGTTTTCCCCGTCCTCCGGTGCA